>OIES01000026.1_pt1 | contig 126805 bp, 107 predicted proteins | sample 1581811 | NCBI WGS metagenome assembly OIES01 (sample SAMN03281021, study PRJEB24777) | human gut metagenome | isolation source: fecal sample PR177 from 1 month old male Malay infant, vaginal delivered... | reverse complement strand
TACCGAAAGTATCTCCTATTTCAGACAGATAGGAGCCGACGTAAAGAGTTATGCTATCTAACATACATCAAAAAGAGGTAAGATAACGCCCTCTGCAAAAAAGGTTACGTTATCTTACCTCAACAAAGTTGCCGCCGGTGAAACCGTCGTCCGTGAAATGGGCGGTATTGGCATAGCCGTTTTTATGGGCGTAATCTTCAAGCATTTTTTTCTGATTGACTATGGAATTGCTTTCCCCTTGCAGTTCATCGTCGCGTGACAGGCGTTCGTAAAGTGCGGTCAATTTAGAATTGTCTTTGTCGGTCTTTTTGGTTCTCATAGAAACTCCTTTCCGCGAAACCGCCTTATTTTATAGGCTGGGTGTTCGCTATGCCGTAAATGATATTTTTGCTACCCTTTACAGCATAACTCCCACCCCTGTGGGGTCTGCCCTGCCTGCGCTGCTATCGTGCCTACCTTTTCGTTTACGTCCCCGAACATATTTGAGAGATTGCCGTTGATTGCTCCAATCAAAAGCTCCTTTAGCCATTCGTTTATGGCTTCAAATATGCTCTCCATAGGCTCCTACCTCCGGGCTTTCTTAAAACAGCCCAGACAGCAGCGGCACTAAGGTTGTGCCGATGAGGGCAACGCCGCCCCCTGCCATTAACTGTTTCATACCCTGTGATTTTGCCCCCGGATTGTCGTTTCCGTAGCCCTCCAAAAGATTGATAACACCCCAGATACCTAAACCGGCTCCTAAAGCAATCACAAGGGTCTGTAATACGTCAACTGCTGATGAAAAAAATGCCATAAAAGTTCCTCTCTTTCTGCCGCTTCCTGCGGCTTAAAACATGGGTTTGTAGTTTCACTGCATAAAAATAGCCGCCTGTCTGTTAGCGGCGTGGGTCATACCTCCACTTCGTAGAGGTCAAAGGGTTCGTCCGGCTTGACGATTGCCGGACGGCGTTTCATGTAGCGTTCCACATCAAACGCATTTTTCTTGTCGTAGTCGGACAGGTATTTGTATCTGGGGTGCTTGGTAATATCAAACTTGTCACTGAAAAATGGGCGGACACCCCGCACCTGCAAGATACATTTCCCTCCGTCCATGACGGCGATCTCGTCCTGTGTCATTAACTCCTTTCCTAGCTTCTGGTAATTTAGTCCGTGGGAAACTTCCCGCCCCCGGTTCTCGGAAGTGTTGAAGCTGTCTATGGTTTCTTTGCCTAACAGCTCCGACATTTCTTTGAGGGTGGTTTTTTCTTTCCCACCCAAAAACAAGGTGGTGTCGCAGTTGCCGATTATGGTGTCTGCGTTGTCCTTGTAAATGGCTTTTAGCTGGCTCTGTGCCTGCAAGATAAGGCAGGCGGAGATTTCCCGGCTTCGGATAGTGGCAATCAGCTTTTCCAGCTTTGGTATCTGCCCGATATTTGCCACCTCGTCCAAAAGGCAGCGGACGTGGACGGGCAGCCTGCCGCCGTACACATCATCTGCCTTGTCACAAAGCAGGTTGAAAAGCTGGGTGTACATCATGGCAACTATGAAGTTAAAGGTATCGTCCGTGTCGGAGATAATGACAAAGAGGGCTGATTTTTTGTCCCCCAGCGTGTCAAGCTCCAAATCGTCCGTTTCCATAAGTTCCCGCAGCTCTCGAATGTCAAAGGGGGCTAACCTCGCCCCGCAGGAGATAAGAATACTTTTTGCCGTCTTTCCGGCGGCAAGTTTGTATTTCTTGTATTGCTTTAAGGCAAAATGCTCCGGGTCTTTTTCTTCCAGACGGTCAAACATGAGGTCAACTGGATTTTTAAAGTCCTCGTCATCTTCCCTCGCTTCGCTGGCGTTAATCATGTCAAGCAGGGTGGTAAAGTTCTTTTCTTCCTCCGGGGCTTCGTAGTAGATATAGCCGATTAAGGCGGTGTAGTAGAGCTTCTCCGCCTTTACCCAAAAATCCTCGGAAGATTTCTCCCCCTCTCCTTTGGTATTCACAATGATTGTGTTTACCAGTTTCAAAATATCTTTCTCGCTCCGCAGGTAGGCAAACGGGTTGTAGTGCATGGACTTCTTGAAATTGATTGTGTTCAGTACCTTTATCCGGTAGCCGCCCTTTGCTAAGAGCTTCCCGCACTCAATCAATACTGTACCTTTCGGGTCAGTTACCACATAGGAGCTGTGCATTTGCATTAAGTTGGGTTTGACGAAAAAGCGGGTCTTGCCGCTGCCGGAGCCGCCGATTACCAGCACGTTTTTGTTTCTGGCGTACTTTGGGCTTTTGGGGCGGCTGTTCATGGTAAGGCGTTCCGTCTGGGTCAAAATGACGTTGTTGTAAAAATCCGGGTCTGTGTAAGGCTCAATGTCTTTTGCATTTCCCCAGCGGGCAGAACCGTATTCCACGTTCTTCCGGTATTTCTTGGCGTTCTTGCCTTTACAGTACACAAGAAGCCGGATAAGGACAGCCCCGGTAATCCCAATCAGTATGTCCTGTGGGTGGAAGTTGGGGAACGGGCTTTCAAATGCTGCGGAAAAGCCCTGCATGATGTTTAAGAGCTTCCCGGAAAGGTCTGCGCCCGGAGCAAGCCGGAACGCTGCCCCCACCTTGGAAAACAGCCATACAAAGAGCAGGTACGGGGCATTGAGGATAAGCAGTTTCTTGAAGTCCGGTTTCATAGCTCACGCCCCCTGTCCTTGTTCTTGACTTTCTCCCGGCTGGCGTTAAGCTGCTTCGCCTTGTCCTTAAAGGCGGCAAGAGCCTTTCGGATTGACGGCTTTTTCTCATGCTTTAGCTGCTTGGCGGCAAACTCCCGGAACGCTTCGGTCATAACGTCCACGTCACGCCCCTTGAAAAACACCAGATACCGGGGCGGGTTCTCACCTTTCACTTTTTGCAGGCTGTAATCAAGCCCGTATTTCTTGGCAATCGGTTCAAAGGCTTTGATATTGCTGTCCGTGATTTCCATGTTGGAAACGCCTGTGTTTTGCTTCATAAGCTGCTTTAGGGTCTGTTTCCCCTTGTACTCTGCGGGCTGTTCCAGCCCCTTTTTCACGCCGGATAGGAATTTGCGGAGAGCCTTTTGCAAAAGCTCCGCCGTCAGCTTCCCGCCCCGGACGGAAAAAGCAATCACTTTTTCGTTGACTTGTTCCTGCATGGTTTTTCTGTTCCTCCTTTCATGGGATAGGGCATTGTGGGCGGCGGTCGGGCATGAAAAAAGGGACAGCCGTTTTTATCGGTTGCCCCTGTGTTATCCATGCCGCCGTACCCGTAAGCCCTCTAAGTTGTCGGTTTTGACATTAACTAAGTACCAGTTCTGCTGCACACCCATTTCAATGCGGGTAGGTTTCCATTTGCCGCCTGCGAATACGTCAAAACATTCCCCGCAGTGCAGCCCGCCGTGATAGTCATTCAGCCCGAAGCGAATGTCATAGCGTTCTGTTTCCCTGTCATAAATCAAAGCTCCCTGTTTCATGGTTTGTGTCCTCCTTTTTGGTTATAGGCTTTCGCCCTCGTTGTAGGAATAATAGTCCGGATCGCCATACTTTGGCTTTTGCGGCTCAAACACCCCGCTTGCCATATCGTGAGCGACAAGGGAAGTGTAATAGCTGTCTATGGTGGTTGGTGCGTTAAACAGAACCGCAAGCAGGTATTTCTTGATATTGCGTATCTTGGTTGTGTTCTGGTGCATACAGTCAAGGACGAACTGGATATGGCTGCTGTTCAGCTTCATAAACTTGGATTTCACCAGCTCCGCCGGATAATCGTCCCCAGCTATGCGAATGGTCTTTTTGCGGGTGCAGACGGTTTCCAGCATGAGAGATACAATCTCGTCAAGCAGCCCTTTGTCTACGGACTTATCCTGCAAAAGAAAGGGGTACTCGATATTATCCTTTATGACTTCCTCATAAGCCTTTACTGCGTCCATGTTGGTGTAGCCGCTTCCTTTCCGTTCCGGCGGCTTTGCCGCTTCCCTTTGGAAAGGGGTGGAAAGGATAGGAATGGAATGGGTATTTGATAAATCCGTATTTGATAATTCTTTAGTTGATAGTTCTTTATTTAATTGCATTGGATTTTCCGATACCGGATTTTCCGCTGTCGGTTTATCCGGTGTCGGATTTTCCAACATCGGGTTAGCCGTGGTTGGATTTTCCAATCCCGGCGGCTGGGGCAGCTCAAAAATGGTGTACTCAATGGCGGTCATTTTACCTTGCCCGTCCCGCCCTTGTCTGCGGGTAATGTACCCGGCTTTTTCCAGCTCCCAGACGGCGGTTCGGATAGCGTCAATGCTTTCTCGGTTGATACTGGATAAGCCTTTCAAGGTGTAGTCCCAATTCTCCGGCAGGGACAGCATTTGAGAAAGCAGCCCCTTAGCCTTTAGGGTCAAGTCTGGGTTTCTAAGGTGGTGGTTTGACATAACCGTATAACCTTTGGTTTTCTCCACCCGGAATACTGCCACGTTATCAGCTCCTTTCTGGTTTTGGGGTAAAAAAATAGACGCTTGCGTTATGAAGCGTCTGTCTTTTTTCGGTGGTGGTGCTGACTGTTGCCGTTATAAAATTGTTTGTGGTTACTGATAAAAGAATGATAGGTGAGGGGATAACATCCCTCCAAAAGTACCTCAACATCCCTCCTGCGTCATTTTCCGGTTGCCAAATTGAAAAATTCAAGATGTACTGTACCTAGTTAATTTGCAGGTACGCAAGAGCCGGAAATGCTTGATTTTAAGCCATTTGTTGAGGGTTCTAACTTCCGTTTCGTTCCACTCGGTTCCAACCTATTCCGAATGGCTTGACGGACTTAAAATCCTGCGGGCCTAATCGCCCGTACCGGTTCGATTCCGGTCGCCGGCATGAATGAAAAAGCTTGAAAATCTCTGTTTAGGAGAGTTTCAAGCTTTTTTGGTTCTCACTTATATAAGCGAATAAGATCATTTACAAGTATCTCTTCATTTGTAAATTGGATTTTATTGCTGCTTAATAATCCATCTGTTGACTGGATTGTTTTTTCGATCATAGAGATTTTCCATCTTTTGCTCAGATCTTTTTTAAAACTGATATAAATTTCGTTCTCTAAGGGATCATATACGATTGAACAGAGCGTATTCTTCTGGCTGGTTTTGTTTAAAGCTTCGAAGGCTTCGTTGATTCCAAAGCTATGAATATGATTCTGTATATATTCATAAGCACAAATATATCTGTCAGCTCCGATCCCATATACCTTATTATAATCTGCTTCCTTGAAATTCCCGTTTGGAAAATTAGTCATGACAATAAAATCACCCGAAACAGGGGTTATTCTATTTGTATTATTTCCCTCTTCCAGAATAAATGCATCCCCGGTTTTATCAGCGATCATAGTATGCAGCCCTAAATCGGGGTATAATGGATTTCTGGGATACGAGATTACTCTTTTATTGAGAACTTCAAAAAATTCTGATGATTTTCCTGTTTTCTTTAGCACCTCATCAAGAATATCAAAGGCATACCAATCATTTTCGTCACAGGCTGACTGAAAGCCTGGACCATATTCTACGGCCTGCGTACAGATAAAAAGACCCTCACTATTCATACCGGCGATATCCCTGTATTCGTTTTCTAACAGGGCTGAAAAATAAAATAAGTTCTTATCATGATAACTATTGATTATTAGTTTTAAATCAATTTCATCGGTATCGAAATTCATTCCGTAAACAGCCTTTTTTTGATGGTATACTGCAAAACTTGTACACATTTTGGAACCTCCTTTTCATACATAAGTTTGTGATATCATATGGTTTCTATCCATATGATATCATCAGGTATATCGAAGGTTCAACCTACAACATTTTTCTGAACCGAAAATGCTCCACGCAAGCTTAAGCTTTAAAAGGCAGCCAGCCATGACGGGAACCGGTCTTTGTCAAGCAGACAGAGGCCGGATTACGTTATGGCTGGCTGTATTTTTCGTGCTGAATGAAGTTGGGAAACACGCCCTAGACCGGTGCGATTAAAAACATCGTAAAGCTTGCGGATGCCACCAGTTTGCCGGCGTCGTTGGTGACGGTTACCTGATTGACAACGGTTTTACGGCCTTTGTGTATGGCGTTGGATTCTATATAGATGGTTCCGGTATTCACCCCTCTTAAGAAATTGATGCTGCTGCATTCCGTGACATTGGTGGTCTCGCAGGCGTAAGTGGACATTCCTGCCGCCATATCACAGAGAGAGAATAAAAATCCGCCGTGAACATTTCCGTAAAGATTTAAGGCTTCTTGAGTAATTTCCATGGAGAGTTTCGCGTGGCCCGGAGAGACCTCCAAAAGCCTGGCGTTTTCTATGCCTCCGAGCGGATGAATATGTCTCAGAATGCCGTCCATGATCTCTGGTCTCATGTATGCATACCTCCTCGTTATGAGCACTTAGCGGACGTCTTTTGGCCGCTTACGTGCGATACATGTCACTGGCGCTTGGCGAGGTCTTTTCGAGCTTAGCGCAGTGACTTCAGGCTATACTATATCATTGCAAAAATCCATTTACAACAGGAAAAAGGAATCATAGGTTTTAACTATCAATTATCGGAATTATCACGGACAGGGCCGATTGGATATTTCCTTCGCTACAGGCTATAATGGATTTATCAAGATTGTTAAAAAAATATTTAACAAGAATAAATAAGGAGGATATATCAAATGAGCAAGTTATCCAATGAAGAATTCCAGGCGTATTTAAAACAGATCCGTGAGCTGGCAGAGGGTCCCCTTGAGGAAATCCAGAAGGAAGTGGAAGTAACCAATAAGTTTCCTCAGGAGTTCTACGACTTAGCAATCCAGAACGATTTATATCGTTGTTCCCTTCCGGAGGAGTACGGCGGATACGGATTGAACGAGCTGGAGATTTTACAGGTTCAGGAGGAGTTCTCCAGAGGACCGGGCGGAATGAGAATGCATCTTCACTATGCAATGGATTTAAACTGGAGAATTCTCGACGATTACGGCAATGAGGAAGTAAAGGCAGAGTATATGCCAAAGTTCCAGAACAAGGAAGTATTTACCTGTTTCGCACTGACAGAGGCGACCGGCGGTACCGGCGCTGACTTACATACTATCGCAGTGAGAGACGGCGATTCTTACGTATTAAACGGTGAGAAGACACTGATTTCCCATACCGACTGCTGCGAATTCGCTTATGTAATCGCTGTAACCAATCCGGAATCCGATAAGAATGACAGACTGTCCGCATTCTTCGTTCCAATGGACGCTCCTGGATTTGAAGTGATCAACATGCCTCATATGATGGGATGCCGCGGAGCCGGCCATGGCGAACTGAAATTCACAGACTGCCGCATCGACAAGAAGTATCTCTTAGGCAAAGAGGGACAGGGACTGGAGATTGCCATGCACTCCTTATCCGTATCCCGTGCTCACATTGCTGCCAGCAACTTGGGTATGGCACAGAGAATGCTGGAACTGTCCTTACAGTATGCCGCTGACCGTGTAACCTTCGGAAAGCCGATCGGAACCCGTCAGGCAATCCGCTGCAAGATTGCCGATATGTCCATGATGGTACACGCACTTCGCTGCATGGTTTACGATTTTGCCAAATCCTATATGGAGAATCCAACCGGCGAATATATCGAAGAAAAAGCTGCTATGTGTAAGCTGTACAGCATCGATACAACCAGAAGAGTCAGCGATGAAATGCTGGAGATCTTCGGCGGTGTCGGATACTTTGAAGACTGCAAGTACGGCCCGGTTGAGCGTCTCTACCGTGACTGCCGCGCGATGTGGTTAGAGGAAGGCGCTCCGACTGTACAGAGAATTACAATTTCCAGAAACACCATTAAACACGGCGCTCATATCGAATACGTGGTCTAAAGCTGATTCAGTATTTTAAAGCTATTTCGGGCAAGCCGCTTTGAAACCGAAGATATCTGACACAAAAGGGTCATCAGGTTCATACTCCGGACCTGCCGACCCTTTTCCATATATGGAGGGAAGACAATGAAACCATTAGAAGGCGTAAAAGTAGTGGATTTAACCACATATCTGGCAGCCCCTACCACGGTTCGCGTACTTGGCGAATGGGGAGCCGACTGTATCAAGATCGAATCACACAAAGGAGATCCTGCCAGGACTCAGGGCGCCGTGTTCAACATGCCGTTTACAGACGACGAGAACCTGGCCTTTGATGTGGCAAACTTAAATAAGAAATTTATCACTCTGAACCTGAAGACAGAAAAGGGGCTGGAGGTTTGTTATAAGCTTCTGGAGGAAGCGGACGTATTCGTAACCAATACGAGAACGAAATCCCTGGTAAAGCTGGGACTGGACTACGATACCTTAAAGGAGAAGTTCCCGAAGCTGATTTTCGCCCAGGTTCTGGGATACGGGGAAAAGGGACCGGAAAAGGATACGGCGGGCTTCGACGTGACGTGTTACATGGCGAGAGGCGGCGTGTTTGGAACTACGGTAAACCGCGGAGACGCTCCCATGATTCCGACAAACGGTTTTGGAGATTTCCAGGTTGCCATGGCTCTGGCGTCCGGCATCTGTGCGGCTCTGTACCGCAGAGAGAAATCCGGCGAGGGAGACAAGGTCACCATCGGACTGCATCACGCGGCTGTCTATGCGCTGAGCACAGGCCTGATTTCCGCACAGTACGGAAACCAGTACCCGAAGAGCAGAAAAGAAGTTCCCAATCCATTTAATAATGTATTCCGCACCAGGGACAACAAGTGGGTCTGCATCTGCTGTCCGGAGTATGACCGCGATTATGAGAAGATGTTCACGCTCCTGGGCTGTCCGGAAATGCTGGAAAAAGAGCAGTACCGTCACTGCGCGGATGTCAACAACAACCATTTGAATAAAGACGTGACCGATGTGCTGGATGCAGCCATTGCAAAGATCGACAGAGAAGACTTAATGAAGATGTTAAAGGAAAATGATATGCCGTGTGAAGCCGCATATGAGCCGCTGGATATCTATGAGGATGAGCAGGCGTGGGCCAACGATGTGCTGACGAAGATTCCTTATCCGTCAGGCGGAAAGATCATGCCGACCAACCCCGTAGGCTTCGCATCTCTGGGCAAACCGGACTATGTGATCGGAGGCATGCAGGGCGCCCATACGGTGGAGATTATGAAGCAGCTGGGATACAGTGACGAACAGATCAGGGAAATCATTGCTTCCGGAGCCGCAGAAGGCGCGACAGGACTGAAACCACTGTAATAAACAACGAACAACCAGAAAGGGGAAAGTGAAAATAACATGAGCTTACTTTACACCGAAGAACAGAAAGCGCTGCTTGCTCTTGTAAGGGAGATGGCAGAAAATGAAATAAAACCTCATGTAAAGGACGCGGACGAGAAAGGGGAGTGTCCGAGAGAGCTGTTTAAATGGGGATTCGATATGGGACTTCACATGCTGGAAATCCCGGAGGAATACGGTGGAACCGGTTTAAGCTATGAGACCACCGCCATGATTTTTGAGGAGCTGGCAAAGGTGGACGCGGGCTACGCCATCACCTTTGTAACCACGTTTGTGGCGCTTAGAAATGTAATCCTTGCCGGAACGAAGGAGCAGGGACAGTATTTTGCAGATAAGATTGCTCCCGGCGGATTTGCCGGATTTGCCCTGACGGAGCCGAATGCCGGTTCTGACCCCGCGGCTATGCGCGCCACGGCGGTGAAGGACGGGGACGAATATATTTTAAACGGAACCAAGACATTTATCACCAACGGCGCTCTGGCAGATGTTTTTGTGGGATTCTTTAAGACGGATCCGGCGGCAGGACACAGAGGCATGTCCGCATTTATCATCGATGCCGATGCAGAAGGCGTTACCGTAGGAGCCCATGAGAACAAGATGGGGCTCAGGCTTTCCAACACGACGGACTTGATTTTCGAAAACGTCCGTGTGAAGGCTTCCGCCATGGTGGGACCTGAGGGCTCCGGGTTCAAGCTAGCCTTAAACGCTCTGAACTTATCCAGAGCCTTTGTGGCGACTCTGGCTGTGGGAATCATGCAGCGGGCACTGGATGAATCCGTGAAGTATGCAAAGGAAAGAAAACAGTTTAACACCCCTATTATTAAATTCCAGATGGTACAGCAGATGCTGGCCGACATGGCAATTAAGATTGAAGCATCCAGGTGTCTGGTGAATAACACCATGCGGATGATGGATCAGGGAATCATGGTACAGAAGGAAGGCTCCATTTGTAAGACATTTGTGTCCGACTGTGCACAGGAAGTGACCTCCAACGCGGTTCAGATCTTTGGCGGATACGGCTACAGCAAAGAGTATCCGGTGGAAAAACTCATGAGAGACTGCAAGGTATTCCAGATCTTTGAGGGAACGAACCAGATCCAGAGAATGACAATTGCCGGCGTATTGGATAAGGAATATAAATAGTCACTGCACTAAGCTCGTGAAAGACCTCGCTAAGTGCCAGTGACATGTATCGCACGTAACCGGCTAAAAGACAGCCGCTAAGTGCTCATAACGAGGAGGAATGAAGATGAATATCGTTGTTTGTATAAAACAGGTTCCGGATACCACTGAGATCAAGATTGATCCGGTGAAAAATACGCTGATTCGTACCGGCGTGCCGAGTATCATGAACCCTTTTGATAAAAATGCGCTGGAAACAGGCCTTCAGCTGAAGGACCGCTACGGCGGAAAAGTGACCGTGATTTCCATGGGGCCGCCTCAGGCGAAGGCAGTGCTCCGGGAAGCGCTGGCCATGGGAGCTGATGAGGCGTATCTCGTTACCGACCGCGCCTTTGGCGGTTCCGATACGTATGCTACCAGTTATATTCTGTCTCAGGCGATTCAGATGCTGGGCGGGTTCGATGTAATCCTGGGCGGCAAACAGGCCATCGACGGAGATACGGGACAGACAGCTCCAAGTATTGCGGAGCATCTGGGTGCAGTCAGGCTGACGTATATTCTCGATATGGAGGTAGAGGGCGATAAGGTGATCGCCAGACGCCAGGTGGAAGAGGGCGTGGAGGTCATAGAGGCCAGCCTTCCGGTGCTTTGTACCGCGACAAAGGAGAGCAATAAGCCCAGATACGCTACCATTAAAGGCGTGCTGACTTCCTTAAGAGCAGAGATCGGAGAGATCACTCTGGCGAGTCTGCCGGGTTCCGATACGACCAAGATGGGCTTAAAGGGTTCCCCCACTAAGGTAAAAGCAACTTTTACGCCAAAGAGAAATGCAAACTGCATGAACATTGAAGGCAGCAGCCCGGCGGAGACCGCAGGGACCCTGATTGACAGGCTGACAGAGGCAAAAGTACTTTAAGGACGGCAAAAGGAGGTCGCGAGAGATGAGTTTTGATACATGTAAGGACGTATGGGTATTTATCGAATGCTTCCAGGGTCAGCCTAAAAGCGTGGGCCTTGAGCTGCTTGGCCAGGGACGAAAGCTGGCGGACGGCTTAAAGCAGAAGTTATGTGCCGTAGTCATCGCAAAGGATGTGGATGAGGCGGTGAAGGAGGCCGGCGAGTACGGCGCGGATAAGATTTACGTGGTAAAGGGAGACGAATATGAGAATTACTCCGCTGATGCTTATGGAAATGTATTCTTAAAGCTATGCGAAAAGTATGATCCCAATACGATTCTGGTGGGAGCAACCGTAAACGGCAGGGATTTGGGCTCTAAGATTGCAGTCAGCCTGCGTACGGGTCTGACCGCAGACTGTACGGCCCTTAGCGTAGACGAGGAGACCGGAAATGTGGTCTGGGAACGGCCTGCATTTGGCGGAAATCTTTACGCACAGATTCTGTGCAGCGAGACAAGGCCGCAGATGGGTACCTGCAGACCGGGCGCATTTAAGAAGCCGGAGAAGGTGATGGACAACAAGCCGGAGATCATCATGGAACCGATCCACACACCGGAAAGCGAGATCAGGACTAAGGTGATTGATTTCATTAAGGCGTGTGAGGACAACGATATCCCGCTTCAGGACGCGGAGGTGATCGTATCCGGCGGCCGCGGCATGAAGAATGGAGAGAATTTCAAAGTGTTGAAGGAACTGGCAGACGTGCTTGGCGGAACCGTCGGCTGCTCCAGGGCAGCGGTCGATTCGGGATGGATGCCGCAGTCCAAACAGGTAGGGCAGACGGGAACCACGGTAACTCCGAAGATATACTTCGCCTGCGCCATATCCGGCGCTGTCCAGCATGTGGCGGGCATGAGCGGCTCCGGAACCATTGTGGCGATCAATAAGGATGACACGGCGCCGATCTTCGAGGTGGCGGATTACGGCATCGTAGGCGACGTGTTCGAGATTGTTCCGGCTCTTGTGAAGGAGTTAAAGGCTAGTGCAGCTTTGCATTAGACAGCAGGGGTGAGGAAATGTTCCTCAGAGCATACCGCAGTACATGCGCTGATGGCAGGCGCGATCCGGCAGGATGCGCGCAAAAAGGTATAGGAGACGGGTCATGATTGATGAGATGAAGATCAATGCCATCCAGCGGGAAAAGTATCTTTCCGAGGGCTTCTGGAAAGATATCACGCTGCTGGACTGTTGGAAAGAATCCGTGAAGAAGTATTCCGAACGAGAATATGTGGTGGATGACAGGGGGAATCGGTATACCTACCGGCAGATGGATGAGGCTGCGTCAAAAGTGGCGGCCTTTCTCCGGAAGCAGGGTGTTTTGCCGGGAGACGCGGTATCGTTCCAGCTCCCCATCTGGAGCGAGTTCGTGGTGGTGACCATCGCCTGTTTTATGACCGGGGCCGTAGCCCATCCCATCGCCATGTCCTATGAGGAAAAGGAACTGATCCGGAGCATGAATTTAACGGAGTCAAAGGTTTACTTCGGCCCCTCCTTTTTTCATAAAACGGATTATGCGAGCCGGATTCTGGCTGTGAGAGAACGCATTCCGTCGCTGTCCTGTGTCGTCATCGTGGGCGGTGAGAAACCGGAGGGAAACGGGGTATTGGCGTTTACGGAAATTATGGACCAGGCGGATACGGAAAAGCCGGAGATCAGAAGGACAGGTGAAGATCTGGCGCTGATTCTCTGCACCTCCGGGACGACCAGCGGGACGAAGGGAGTACTGCTTACCCACAATAATATCCGCTACAGCGAGGAGGTATTTACCAAAGAGCTGGGGCTGACCAGTGAGGACATCATGTTCATGCCTGCGCCGTTAAATCATGCAACGGGCTTTCATCACGGGCTGATCGCTCCCATGCTGATCGGGGCGAAAGTGGTGCTTCAGCAGAAATACCGCTGCCGGGAAGCCATTGATCTGATGAACCGGGAGCGGTGTACCTTCTCCATGGGCGCTACGCCATTTATCTATGATATTCTCCGGGAACTGGAAAATGGAGGTGGAGAACTGCCGTTTCTGAAGCTCTACCTCTGCGGAGGCGCTCCGGTGCCGGGATATATGGTACAGAAGGCGTGGAGCTTCGGAATCCTGCTCTGCGAGGTCTATGGTTCGACGGAAAGTGTCCCCCACGTGTTTGTACGGCCTGATGAGGCGCTTAAATTAAACGGAACCACTTCCGGCCGTCCGGTAGAAGGCGTTGAGATCCGCGTCGTGGATGACGAGGGAAACGATGTGCCGCCTGGTGTACCGGGAGAAGAGCTTTCCAGGGGGCCCAATGTATTTGTGGGATACCTAAAGGATAAGAAGATCACGGACAGCGCACTGGATGACGACGGATGGTTTCACAGCGGCGATCTGTGCGTCATGGACGAATCGGGTAATATTCGCATTATTGGAAGAAAGAAGGATATGATCGTCCGCGGCGGCGAGAATTTGAATTCCAATGAGATCAATGACCGGCTGGAGGGCTGTCCGGGAATGGGCGACCACACGGTGATCGGGATGCCGGACGACCGGCTGGGCGAGAGAATCTGCGCCTTTGCCGTTCCGCTGCCGGGATTTGAACATCTGAAGCTGGAGGACGTGACCGGATGGCTCTGTCAGAACGGCGTCCCGAAACGGTTCTGGCCGGAGAGGCTGGAGCTGATTGACCGTATTCCCCATACGGGCAGCGGAAAGGTGAAGAAGTATCTGTTGAAAGAGGAACTGGAAAAAAGAATGGAGGGCCCGGAACGCAATGATTGAGCAGAAATTTGGACCGAGAAGGTGCCGGGATACCAGAAAACCACGCGCGGATCAGTGTCCGGATGTCGTATTTTATCGCTGCAGAAGCTGTAACAGCTTATTTCCAGTTACCGGAGGCCAGGCGCTTGAGGAGAAGAAGATTCTCTGCTGCAATGAGGAAGCAGAGCGCCTGGCGCCGACAGACGCCGGGGAGGCAAAGGAGTTTTTAGAACTCAGTTACCAGATTACCGGCGGCTATAACGACAACGCGGTAAAGGTATCCTGGAAGACGAAAAAACAGGAGTGTGCACCGCTGTGGATTTATTTGAAGACCTTCACGGGCGGTTATCTAAAATACGTGATGAAGGAAAAACGTTCCCCCATGGTATTTGCACTGGCAGACACGGATGCGTTCTGCTACTGCGATGAAGATCCCTGTCTGGAATGCGTGTTCCGCTGTAAGAGGGGCTTTACGGTTTACGCTTATTCAGAGGGGACGGGACTATTGGAAATGCCGCTGGACAGAATGACAGCCCACTGGCAGACACGGGAAAAGGAAACGGAGAGGTAGGGGGGATTTTTTTAGATTTATTTGTTAATAAATTAACAGAACTCATGCAATGACGTCTGTTAAATATAATCGAGGAGGGTTTACACATGAAAAGCGAAAATGTCGGAAGTGGTGGGACAGCAGTGGACTGGAAAGCAGTGCTGGTGTTTGTATCCATTGCATTCAGCTCGCAGTGCGGAGGCGGTTTTGCGTCAGGCTCCACACCCTGGACTTATTTTTTCCAGAACACAGGATTTTACGGTATGCTTCCGGAGGTGACACAGCCTTACTTCTGCCTGCTGATGCCTCTTGTGGTGGCGGCGATCAACTGCTTTATTATCTATTTCTTCATGAAATTCGCCATGGATTTTAAAACCTTTGACTATGGGAATTTTCTTGAAAAATACGGTTCCAGATTCTGGGGAGGCGTGTTGGCAAAACCGATGCAGATCGTGTATGAGCTGAATTTTAACTGGCTGCTCATCGTATGTATGGCACTGGCCTATTCCACCTCCGGCTCAGCCCTTAAGGAGCTGACGGGGATTCCGTACATATGGACCACATTTATTGTAGGAATTATCATGTTTCTTCTCTGTATGAAAGGCACGGAGCTGGTCCGCAAGAATGCTGTGTTCATGAGCGCTGTTATCTTTATCGCCCTGGTTGTCGTTCACGTTCCAAATCTTATTTTCAATATCGGGAGCGGAAAACTGGCAAACGAGATGGCTGTTATGAGCAGCAGCATGGAGGCCGGAATCGCGTCGGGCGCGGGCAGCTTTTTAAAATATCTTTTGATTGCATTTGTATGGGCCTATATCTTTTCCGGTCAGAATCTGGCTGGATTCGGCGCGTACGTCAATCATGCGCAGCTGTTTAACAATAAGAAAACTCTGCGCAGGGCGGTGATTCTGTCCGTGATTGTAAACTGGATATTTCTGGAGATGAACGCCATAAACCTGGCGGGTAACTACAGCGCGGTTTACGATGGATGGGCAAATGGAAAAGCCGTGTACACAATCCTGGTGGTACAGAACGGCTGGGCGGGCGGCGCGGTCAAGGCAATTTCGCTGACGCTGCTTACCATAGCAATCTTTTTTGCAACAATCTCCACGGCGATCAACTATGCACAGGGCTTTAATGACCGTGCTCTGAACTGGTATCAGAAAAAGACCGGGGAAGATCCGAAGGTTTCCGAAGCCAGGCGCAACCGGCGGGGAGCTGTCCTTACTTTTGTCTATATCTGTCTTACCTGGGTGATTTCCCAGGCAGGGCTTACGGCACTGGTATCCAAGGGACTGACCGCGGCATCCTATATCAATTTGTTCACCCTCATCCTTCCCACGGTGATGAATGTGATAATCGGATGGCCGGACAGAGAGTATGACAGCGGCAGGAAGGTGCAGGCCGGAACTAAAAAATAAATGATGGAGGTATTTTTATGTTAGCAACAATGGGTCTTATCTTTGCCATTGCTCTCTTAGTAGTCATGATCATCAAGGGGATTGACATGATCTGCGCCACCGTAATCACGGCGGTAATTATCTTATTAAGCAGTCAGCTCAGCCTGTCCGACGGTCTTCTTACCACATTCTCCGGCGGCGCCGGCGGTTTCGTAACTTCCTGGTTCCTGATCCTGGGTATGGGAGGCATCTTCGGACAGCTGGTGCTGGAAACCGGGCTGGCCACAAAAATTGCCAAATGGCTGACGCAGAAGCTGGGAGCCAAAATGGTGGGGCTGGTTATCCTGATCTGTACCTTTTTTATTACGCTTTTAGGCATCAACGGTTATATCATGGTATTTGTACTGTATCCGATCGCGGACAATCTGCTGCGCGAAAATAAGATGGACCGCCGGCTGCTTCCGTTCATGCTGCTGGGCGGCGGAGCTTCTGCCAATGGTTTTATGTACACCCTGGATATCTGTAACGTACTGCCCAGCGGTTATCTGGGAACGTCTCTGGGATCGGCGCCGTTCTTATCTCTGGTGTTTACCGCCATCGTGGCTGTGTGTTACTTTGTATATTTCAATTATGCCCAGGCTCAGAGCCATAAAAAGCATACAAACGAAGAACTGCTGGCCATGTATACCTCTTCCAATAAGGTGATGAGCGATGAAGAGCTGCCCGGCATCGGAATGTCGGTACTTCCGTTTATTGTGGTATTTGGAATCGTTGTGGCTACCTCCAGCTGGGGAACCTCCACGAGTATTCTGTTTTCTTTGACAGTAGGGATTCTACTGATTATGGCAACCCAGTTTAAGCATATTGAGAACATCAAGTCCTCCGCTAAAACGGGGGCGGGATCCGGACTGAATTCCATGCTGACCGTGGCTGCGGTTATGGGACTTTCCAAGGTGCTCAGCCTGTCGCCTGCATTTCAGGCGCTGCAGCAGGCCGTTTTATCCATGAATATGCCGGTGTATTTAAAGGCGTATTTCGGGACCGCGGTTTTAACCGGTCTGACCGGGTCTGCAATCTCCGGTGAAACCATTTTCCTGGAGAGCTTTGGCCAGGCGTTTGTGGATATGGGGGTCAATGTCCAGGCCCTGCACAGAATCGTGACAGAGTCTGCCCTGATTTTAAATAAGCTGCCTAACTCTTCCGTGGCGATTCTTACGATGTCCATCTGCGGATGCAGTTTAAAAGAAAGTTACAAGCATGTGATTCTGGGTACCATGATTCCGGCAGCTGTTGCGGGTTTGGTTATCGCTTTGATGGCCACCTTTGGCATTACGTTTTAGGAATTTGTAAGTATGAGAAAAGGAACCGTTCCTCTGTTTCAGACAACAGAGGACGGTTCCTTTTCCGGCATATTTAAGCAACTGGCAACCATAAAGTTTGCAAAGGCTTCCACGGCTGAGGTAATGAAGTTTTTATTGCTGTATACCATGTAAATCATACGGGTGTCTTTGGGCACGTCCAAAAGCCGGACCTTGGCAAGATTGTTAAACTGCCTCAAATAGGGGGTATCGGCCACGATGGCCACTTTTGAGGATTTGGAAATCCTGCCTGCAATGGAGATTTCGTCATCGTAGGAATAGACGGCGTCCACTCCTTTTTCTTTCAGCAGCTTGCGGACGACCTTGCCGATGGGAATCGTGTCCCGGTAGGTGGTCAGCCTGTAATCCTTTAAGTCCGACAGATACATGGCTCCACGGTCTGCTAACGGGTGGTTGTCCTGGACGATGGCGATCAGTTCCTGATAGGTGATGGGGACGAAGACTAAGTCGGGCATGTCGTCCACCATGGAACAGAAGCCGATATCATACTTGCCGCAGGAAACGCCCTGCGCCACCTCGATGGACATTCCGTGATAGATATTCAGCGTGGCCAGCGGATTCTTCTTCTGATAACGATCCAGCGCTTCCGGTAAAAAGTCACCTAACAGGGTGGGAATGCATCCGACATCGATGGAACCGCTGATATGACCTGATTTCTCCTTGATCAGGGAGATGCCGTGCTCCAGGATACCCAGGGATTCGCTGACATACTGGTAAAATTCTTCCCCGTATTTGGTGAGCTTAATATTACGCCCCTTTTTCTGGAAGAGGGATACCCCCAGTTCCTTTTCCAGAGATGCGATGGAATCGCTTAAGCTGGGCTGCGTAATATAAAGTGCCTTGGCTGCCTCCGTGTAGTGCTGGACTTCAGCCAGTTTTCGGAAATAGTACAGTTGTGGTAAATTCATAAGCCCCTCCATATAATCGATGTATTTATTATACAGGATTAACAAAGGAAAAGCCAGTGCCCCATGAAATGAGATCACAGTGAATTATGGCTGACGGCAGATAAACAGGCGGTCTATGGCCAGGGCTGCCGCACCCGTGGCAGCCCTTGAGGAATCGTAATCAAGTATATTGATTTCTTCCGTGCAGTGTTTATCAAGAAATGTCAACTGGCTTTCTGTATAGCGCTGTAATTCATCACGCAGGAGCCTGTGCTGAAACATACAGCTGTGCAGATATAGCTTTTGTGGATTCATGATAATAGAAATATTTGCGATTGCAATGCCCAGATAACGAACTGCCTCCTGCAGAATGCGGGTGACCGTCTCATCCCCCAGGCTGTATGCGGTAAGCACTGTATCCAGTGTAATATCGTCCGCGCAGGAGGCCAGGCCATGCAGAAGGGAGTGAGGAGCGGCATCGTAAAGGATACGTATCTTCTGCATAATCCAGCTTTCGCTGGCATACGTCTGCAGACAGCCGTTTTTACCGCATTCACAGCGCGGACCTTCCGGATTGGAGATGGTGTGTCCGATTTCTCCGGATATATAGCTTCCCTGGGCCAGCTGTCCGGAAGTAAAGCTGGCACAAAAAATACCTACGCCGACATGTATGAATACAAAATTTTCAGGACAGGTTTTGTAATTAAACAGGTATTTTTGATATGCCATGGAGCGGACGTTATTTTCAGCAGCGACTTTCATGCCCAGGGATTCCGCCAGGGCATGAGCATTAAAATTGGTCCAGTTGGAAGAAAGGGTAACCATATGGCCGTCCTGAGGATCGAGATGGCCAGGCAGAGCTATGCCGACACCGATTACCTGCTCTTTGGGAACCCCACTGTCATTGATCAGCTTCTGAACACCCTGTTCGATGGCAGTATTGACATTGTAAATCTGTTGATGGTTTGGAACGTAGCTGATCTGTTCCAGAATCGCTCCGGACAGATCGGTGAGGCAGAAACGAAAATGGCCCATTCCTACTTCAACCCCGGCGCTGTACCGGGCTTCCGCCCGAATCCCCAGCAGGGAACGCTTCCGGCCGGAGGTTTTACAGTCATTTTCCGCAGTTTTTTCTAAATCATTTATGATATTGTCTTCTATCAGTGAAGAGATGACGGTCGTCACCATGGCAGGTGACAGGCCCAGTTGTTTTGCAATCTCAGAACGGGAAACTGGCTGATTGCGGAAAATATACCGCAAGATACGGCTGGAAGTGGTGAAACGGTCAAAGCCTTCCCCTGTTTCAATATACATAATGAAATCCTTTCTATCGATCAATATCTAAATCAAATCCGGTATATTTTGTTCCGACCTCCAGTACGCGGTAGACGTCAAGATAAGGCTGAAATTCCGTTTCATGGTACCGAATAAATTTCATAAAGGAATCCCATGCCCCGGGAACATCTGCCGCACAGCCTGCGGCCAGAGCTGCTAACGCTTTTGTAATCAGTATACAATATTCTGCATGGTAGTCAAGCAAAGTAAAAAATATTTTCTGAAAAGGGGTTGGGGATTTAATGCACTGTCTGATATATGGGTATGATTCTTCCACATATCTCTGGACCTCCTTATAATGGGCGGCCTGTTCCGAATTAATACGCGGGCCAATGCCATTGAAATAATCGGAGGAGGACAGAGAAGAGAGCCGTTTAAGATACTCTTTTATTGTGCGCCAGCCGCTGCCGTATATCACAGAATAATACTCCTCCTCAAGTTTTTCAAAGGAAAGACTGCTGTTCCACAGAGTGCGGCCCATTACGTAATTGGGAAATGCATTTGGAAGAGCGGCGCGCAGTTCCTGGCAGCTTATGTATCCGTTGAGACCAAGCGAGGGCAGCTCCCTGATATCAGAGGAGATAACCCTGGCGATCGTATGATATCCGAGATCGCCGTAATGGGCTCGGCCCAGAGGATAATCGTAAACGAACGAATCTATATCATAGTGTTCCTTCCACGCCTCCAGAAAAGCCAGATTTTCTTCCAGGGTGTGAGGAAGCGCAATCTGATTTCTCCGGTAAGGCATAAGATGGGGAATTGGCCCGCGGCAGGAATAGGAGCGGTTAAATGTACGGCTGATGGGGGCAAACATCAGCGTAAAACGTTCCGGATGTACGAGCGCCTGGCGGATCGGGGGCCAAAGCAGCTCCTGGTACAGCAGCAGGACGATGTGCGTGGTGACGCCCGACTGTTCCAGAGTATGGTCAATCTCATTTAACAGGCTGATGTACTGGTCTGATAAAGAGGTACTCCGGCAGCTTCTGCATTCGCATACGTTGTTGTACTCGTCGGCCAGCCAGACATGGATATAATCGACTTCCGGATGGCTTAGGGCATAGTCTGCCACTGTTTTTATAAATGCGTCTCTTGCTTTGGGATTGGAGTAACAGAGATTCGTGTTGGAGGGGATACCCTCCCAGAACTCTCTGCTTCCGTTTACCAGGGCGAGCATGGGCTTCTGCTCTTTTGCAGGGGCCGTTACTGCAGGCGCGCACGCGTAGGGAACTCCCATGGCTTTTGAGGTCCAGCCATGCCCGACACGGTGGTGTAAGAGGCCCCGGACTGCCATGGCCTTATCAATTTTCCGGTACATATGTTCCAGTTCTTCCCTGCCTGGGATCTCTTCCGAAAGCAGTGGATTATATTTGTGGGAGTACCAGTTCTTCAAGAATACTTCAGGTTCGAAGTGCTGTACGAAAAAGGAGTTGCAGCCCAGCTTGGGGAGCCAGTCGATAAAGTCGAGAATGTTCTCAATACTGTCGGCCCCTTCGATGCAGACCCCCCTGTGCCGGAAGGAAGCGGCTTCACATAAGCGGATATTCAACTGGTCCAGACGGATGGCCGGTATGTACTCACATTCCTTGCCGGGCATGGGAAAACGGCAGCCTGTTTCAGACAGCAGCCGGTAAACGCCTAATAATATGGAACGGGGGTTGGAGCCGGATATTTGAATCAACTGAGGCGATGCAAGAATCTGAAATTGATCATCCAGATCATTCGCTTCCGGAACTGCAAGACCTGGAATGGGCATTCCATAAGCAAATTCAACCGGAATGCTGCACTCTGTAATTTCTTCCCTTAATAACCGGCAGAGATAGTCGGTAAGTTCCTTTTGGGCGTAGTCTACGACCTGGTTTTCAGTAACACGGATAAAATTCAAATGAATCATAAGTCCTCCTTAGATGCTGAGACAGCAATATTTGATTAAATATTTAAAATTTAAAATATTATAGCAATATAATGATGAATAAATTTAATTATTAAAATAAATATATGCATATTATAAGATGAGAAACTCGGGAAGTAAATCGTCTGATTAGACATAATGCATAGAAAAAGTTTGTTTAAAACGCTGAAAAAGAGAAAAAGTGTTGACCTTTATAGCGGAAAGCAGTATGTTGAACTTATAAAACACAGAAAATAATTATTTTAGTTATTGAAAATAAGGAGGACGAAAAATGCACAAAAAACGAAAATTACGCCAATACATCTGGTGCTGGATTTTCATACTGCCTACCACTCTGTTTTATATAGGGTTTCAGGGCTGGCCGATACTTTCCAGTATTTATTATTCCGCCTTGAACTGGTCTGGAATCAGTTCGGATAAGTCGTTTGTAGGATTGTCTAATTTTAAGGAGCTGCTGTCAGATCACTGGTTTTGGAACGCATTTGCAAACAGCTTTAAATATATGCTGTATTCTGTACCGCTGTTAATTGTGTTATCACTGTTTCTTGCGGTTCTTTTAAATGAGAAGACTCTTAAGATGAGAGAGGTCTACCGCACTCTGTTTTTTCTGCCGGTTATCACAACTGCTTCCATAGTAGGCATTATCATGCTGTTTATCTGGAGTCCTACAGGGGCGATCAACGGTTTGATGCAGTTACTCGGCGCAAAGAGGACGGTCAATTTTTTAGGGCAGGCCAGTCTGGCCCTGCCGACAGTAGCAGTTATCGGTGTCTGGAAGGATGTGGGGATCTATATGATTTACTGGCTCGCTGCTCTTCAAAGCGTTCCTCAGGATGTGGTCGAGGCCGCGAAAATTGACGGTGCGGGAAAATGGGAGGAATTCCGGTATATCACGGTTCCGATTATTCTGCCGATCGGGGGAGTCATTATCCTGCTGGCGACGATTAATTCTCTGAAGGTATTTGATATTGTGCAGACAATGACCGGCGGAGGCCCGTTTTTCGCTACGGATGTGATGGGGACCTTCGTATACCGGACGGCATATGCAAGTTCCGTGGGAATGCCGCGTCTTGGATACGCCAGTGCGGCCGCCATGCTGTTTGGTCTCTGCGTGATTCTGATCGGATTTATCCTGAATACATTAAAGAGCCTGATCAGCCGGAAACGTGTGGACTGAAGGAAGGAGAATGACAAAAATGAACACAAAAATAAAACATATAGCAGGCAGAGGCGGCCTGTATACAGTCCTCAGTATTTTTGCATTTGTCTGGGTCTACCCGTTTATCTGGATGATTACAGCGTCGTTTAAGACTCAGGATGAGTTTTGGGGCAGCGGCCTTAATATTTTTCCTCAGCATCCAACTCTGGATAATTTTATCCGTTCGTGGAATAACGCCAATTTCAGCCAGTATTTTTCCAATACAATTGTCGTTACGGTATGCTCGGTTGTTATTGTGCTGCTGTGCACGTCGGCGGCAGGTTACGCCCTGGGGCGCTACGGTTTTCCGGGAAAAAAGCTGATCCTTGGCATATTCATGGCCAGCATTACGGTTCCGCTGACCTTTACGATTATTCCAATTTACGAATTGCTAAATGGTTTACATATGACAAACAGCCTGCTCGGCCTGATTATTGCTGAATGCGGAGGAAGCCATATTCTGTTTCTGATGTTGTTTTCCAGCTTCTACACCTCGATTCCCAATGAAATGGAGGAGGCGGCTATTGTAGATGGTTGCGGCTTTCTGCAGACGTATTTTAAAATTATGTTTCCCCTGGGTAAACCGGTGATTGTCACCGTGGTGATTATGCAGTTTATATGGACGTGGAACAGTTTCCTGCTTCCGCTGGTGCTGACACTGAGTAAGCCTGAGCTGAGAACCCTGGCGGTGGGGCTGTATGCACTGAAAGGCGAGCATGTCGTGGACTGGACCGGCATTGCGGCGGGCGCCAGTATCGCAGTTGTGCCCGTTATTATCCTGTTTATTTGTCTGCAGAAATATTTTGTCGATGGTATTGCCGGCGCCGTAAAAAGCTGAGCATAAAAATATAGGAGGTTACTATGAAAAAGAAAGAATTATTGAGTATCAGTCTGGCACTGGTTATGACGGCCGGATTAACAGCGTGTGGGACGAATAGCACACCGGAGACACAAAAAGCACCGGAGGCCGGCGCTGAAAGCACAACGTCTGCCGAAGCAGAAGTGAAAGCAGAAGAAGGAGAGAGTATCGTACTCCGCATCATGGACAGCAGCGACAGCACACAGGAACGGCGTAAAGTATTTAACGAAGAGTTTATGAAACGCCATCCTGAGATTAAGGTTGAATATACGATGATGTCCGGTGATCAGATGACGCAGACGTTAACGACAGCCATTAAGTCGGGAGATGCCCCTGACCTGTTTGCACTTCCAAGCGGGGTGAAGCTGAGTACTGCCATATCAGAAGGCTGGTATCAGTCCATGTCTCCTTATCTGACACAGGAATTTATCGATTCTTTTGAAACCGGTTCCCTGAATGAGGGTGTTACTACGTTTGACGGAGAGATTTATGCACTTCCGGAAGCTGCCAACATTGTGAATTCCCTTATGTTTTACAATAAAGATATTCTTGGTCAGGCAGGGCTGGACCCGGAGAATCCTCCGAAAACCTGGTCTGAGTTTACCGATGTCTGCAAAGCCATTACAGAAACAGGAGGCGGCCAGTATTATGGCCTGATCGAAAGCGGCGCGGCGGCAGTCAGGACGGAGATTGAACTCAGATCCTTTGCCAATCTGGCGGGAGCAAAGAGCAACTACTATGGCGTAATAAGTATAGTGGATGGAAAAAATCCTTTTGCAAGTGAGGGGATGAAAAAGGCGCTGAATTTGTATGCGGATTTGACGAAGGAAGGATCGATTCACCCGGATTCCATCAATTTGGATGCTCCTTCCGCCCGGGCGATGTTTGCACAGGGAAAAGCAGGCTTTCTGATTCAGGGGTCCTGGTGCATTCCTACCTGGCGTGAAGAAAATCCTAATCTTAATTTTGGCGTTATGGCGCTTCCCGTTCCGGATGAGGGGGCGAAAGGCGGCAACCCTTATATCGGTGCCCAGCCATGGATGGGTATCTCTGCGAAATGCCAGCATCCGGAGGCGGCCGCTCTATACCTGACTGAGTTGTTTGGAAAAGACTATCAGAGCCTGGTGGTATCGGACGGAGGCTTTGTATCGTGTATAAAGGGCGTAAATGAAGAGGCTATGACGGATACTGCTATGCTGGAATATTATAATCTGGCGAAGACCAGCGGAAAACTGTGTCCGGATCCTCTGGCGCTTAATCCGGAGACTGCGGATGTCTATGCCAAGGTGAAGGAGGTTACGCCGAATCTGGGCCAGATCATGCAGGGGGTAATGGCAGGCTCCATCAAAGATACGGACGCGGAACTGGACCGCTTTTCGGATGCTGTCGAGAAGGAGTGGGAAAGTGCCATGAATGAAGCTGGAGTGGATAAAAGTAAATTCCAGTTTGACGACTGGGATCCGATGAAGGATTATGATTACTCGAAGTGAGGTATTGTATAAGAGGCGGTTCTGCGTACTGCTTTTTCGGCCGCTGTTTTGCAGAGATTGGAGGGACTATGAAAAACCGTGTGATAAGAAGGTTACTGGGAAGTCTGTTTGCATGTATGATGGTATGTTCGCTTGCCGTATTTCCGGCTGCTGCAGCCGTCTCTTCCGGTGCGGAGGAGGTTGATGAGTGGCGTTTGGTATTTAATGATGAGTTTGACGGTGATGCTGTTAATACACAGGTTTGGAACCGTTTCCCGGCGGCAATTGACAATGAGGACTACTTTTTTTACGGGAGCACTTCAGAAACAGTCGTTTGTCCTGAAAATGTCTATGTGAAGGACGGCAGTCTTCATATACTGGCAGAGAATAACCCCATTGATCTGGGCGATGGTGTAGAACATAAGTACCGCACCGGAATTCTCCAGTCAAGGAATAAAACAGAACTGAGCTACGGGCTGTTTGAGGCAAGAATTAAGATGCCTGATCTTCCTGGCAGCAATCCTGCATTTTGGCTCATGCCCCATAAGTATGAGGATGGATTCTCTTTTATAGGTCTTGAAAATTCAAAAGGGGAAGAGGGATACGGTGCCGAAGTGGATATCCTGGAGCATATATACACAGATGGAAATGCCTATCAGTCCACGGTGCATTGGGGGGGATATGGAGACGGGCATAAAAGCTGGACAGCTGTTCCCAAGCCGGTAATGGAAGGAGATCCTTATGACTGGCATGTATTTGCAGTAGAATGGTCGCCATCTTCCCTGAAATTTATGGTTGACGGAGCTGTGACGGCTGTTTATTCCGGAATCGCAGTACCGCAGGGGCCGGAATTCCTTATTCTCAGTCTTGGTATGGGCGGAAGCTGGATAGGAACTCCGGATGAATCAAGGCTGCCCGCGGAGATGCTGGTAGATTACGTCCGGGTCTATCAAACAATCAGGTGATTATTATAAAATAGTTAATAAGAACAGTGGTCTGGTTTTGGAAATTAAGGGCCGTCTGACCACGGATCAGGCTCCAATTATCCAGTGGAACGATACGGGGCATGATAATCAGCAGTGGATCTTCACAGCTGTAGATTGAACGGTGGGACAGGCGCAGGAAAAGAACAAAGATTCTTACCTGCGCCTGCGTTTTTTATCTTCAATGTTATAGTGCTGTGCTGAGAAACGGATAGCGTGCCGGAGGAGCAGCTGCTTATGAAGAGGGATATAGTCCGAATTCCATTTGACATTTGTCCGAAAAGTTTTTACAATGAAGGTTATTAACGGAAAGCAGCGATGATGTGAGGGGGAGGAAACTATGCAGGAAATTTACCACAATATATTTCAGGAGACGATTTCCTATTCTGACCGTCACATGAGTCCCCGCAATCTCTATCTGATCCGGCAGCCCGGGCGCAGCCTGATGGTGGATACCTCCTTCCGGTTTGAGCGGGACTGGGAGATTCTGAGCGGTATGGTGGAGGCGCTTGGAGTGTCCTATAAGGATTTAGACGTGTTTATTACCCACGACCATCCGGACCATACGGGGCTTGTGCCGGCTTTGCAGGAGCTGGGGGCAAGTGTGTTGATGAATCCGGAGGAGACCAGGAAGCGGGCAGACCTGCTTCACTGCTATCTGGCGGATGAAGAGTCGCGCGTACAGAATTTGCGGACTGTGGGTGTGACGGAAAAGGATACGCCGGAGGTCTATCAGGCTATTATGGAATATACCGGCCGCGCTTATGCGGAACGGGGAAAGGCCCAGGATTTCAGCTTTATCCCGACCTGCCCCGGTGAGACCCTGGGCTATGGGGAGTATGGATTCGATGTCGTTTCTTTAAAGGGTCATACGTTCGGACAGTGCGGACTCTATGAGAAGACACACGGATTGCTGTTTTGCGGGGATCAGATTATGACTACCATTGTGCCGATCGTGGGCAGCCAGCAGAAGGATCTGGGACTTTTAAAATGCTATATGGAATCTCTCGGCGATATGAAGCACCGATATGCGGACTGTCGGATTCTGCCCTGCCATTACGGTCCCATAGAGGATGTGGAAAAGGAAGCCAACCGGATTATTCTCGGCTATCTGGATAAATGCGAAATCATGAAGAGGATACTGGAAGAAGATAGGGGATTTATGACCACCCGGGATGTCGGCGTTCGGGCATACGGAAGAAGCCAGGGACCGCCTGATTACCGCCATTTCGTCTCCTGTACCCAGATTTGGGCGAAGACTTTTTCCTGTTTGGAATTTATGTATGGGGAAGGGCTTGTGGAGAGGAACGAGCGGGAGGGAATTATTTACTGGAAATCCTAGCTATGGAAAAATTTAAAAAACCAGTTGACAAAACTGATTCTATCGTATATACTTAATACCGTTGCGAAAGCAATATGCGCCGATAGCTCAGCTGGATAGAGCGTCTGGCTACGGACCAGAAGGCCGCGTGTTCGAATCATGTTCGGCGCATTAAAATAGGGTTCCAAATAGAAAAGACATCCGATTGTGGATGTCTTTTCTATTTTTGATTAACATTCCAGCTTATTTCAATTCGTCTTTACTGCAAATTCCCATCAATCCCTATAGTAAATACGTTACAGGGGATATCTTTCCCACTGTTTTCCAGCGCGCGTTCCACTGCAAATTGAATTCCGCCGCAGCAGGGAACTTCCATACGGGTTACCGTTATGGAGCGGATGTCATTTTCACGCAGGATTTCCGTCAGTTTCTCGGAATAATCCGTGCTGTCTAATTTCGGACATCCGATCAGAGTGATGTGGTCCCGGATAAAATCGTGGTGGAAATTACCATAGGAGAAAGCGGTGCAGTCCGCTGCGATCAACAGGTCGGCATTGGCGAAATAGGGGGCGTGGATGGGCGCCAGTTTAATCTGGACCGGCCACTGGGACAGGCAGCTTGGAACGTCTTCCGGTCCGGCCTGGTTCCGGGCCAGCTTGGCCTGCTGTACAGCGGAGTGATCGTAGGCAGGCGCTTCGCGCTCTACAAAGGAGATGGCCCCTGCGGGACAGGCGGGCAGGCAGTCTCCCAGACCGTCACAGTAATCCTCTCTCGTTAAAACTGCTTTTCCGTCTATCATCTGAATGGCTCCCTCGTGGCAGGCTTCGGCACACAGTCCGCAGCCGGTACAGGCGTCTGTATCAATGTGAATGATTTTTCTTATCATGTTTTTTCCTCCTTGACTCGATAGCTGTATCATACTATACTAAAAAATAAATGTATGTTGTTTTTGCAACGAAATTGAAAATAAATTGAAATGGCGGAGTACGATGGTTTCATTATTTGACGGGATTGAAAATGGGGAACTGGAACAGCTGCTTCCGTGTCTTGGCGGAAGAAGAGTTTTATTTGATGAGGGAGAGTACATCTTAATGGCGGGCGACCGGGCGGATCAGGTAGGTATGGTTCTGTCCGGCAGCGTGCTGGTATTTTCCGACGACTTCTGGGGCAACCGGACCATACTGGCCCATGTGGAGCGGGGAGGTCTGTTCGGCGAGGCGTTTTCCTTTGCGCGCGTGGAGTGTCTGCCGGTCAGTGTGACCGCCGCGGAGAAGACGGAGGTGCTCTTTATCAACTGTGAGAGAATCATAACCGTCTGTCCGTCCGCATGTGAGTTTCATAACCGTCTGGTCCGCAATATGCTTAAAATCCTGGCGGAAAAGAATATGACGCTGACGCAGAAGATCGGCCATATGGGAAAACGCACAACCAGGGAGAAGATTCTTTCTTATTTGTCGGAGCAGGCAAAGAAGGCGGGAGGGGAGTCCTTTACTATTCCGTTAAACCGTCAGGAGATGGCTGATTATCTGGCCGTGGACAGGAGCGCCATGTCGAAGGAGCTGGGGCGGCTGAAGGAGGAAGGACAGATAGCCTTCCATAAAAATCAGTTTCAGCTGCTGAAAGCGGAGCTGCGGTAGTCAAAAAACGTGGCAGGCAGCGGGGCAGCCAATTTTTAAAGCCGTGAACGGCAGAGCAGACTGGACAACCGAAGCCAGAGGGGCTGCAAACCGGCCAGCTGAGGCCAAAGGAGCCGCAAACCGGCCAGCCGAGGCCGGAGGGGCTGCAAACCGTAATAAAATGACTGAAAATTACCGAAACAGAGGGAAATAGCGCTTGCTTTTTTTGTGAAATTTATTATACTTATACATAAGATTATATTTCATAAAGAATACGGATCAGTCGCAAAATCAGGTGCAATGAGGTAGCTGTAGGTGGTAGGTGCAGTGCCTCTTTTTTTCTATATGAAAATTCGACAGGCGTAGAGAGGGGACTTATGCGGTTGACAGGCAGTCTGGAAGAGGAAGTGACCGAGAAGATCAGGAGACTTCCGGGAAAAGCGGGATTTTATTATGAAAACCTTGTGACCGGTGAGCGGGCGGCGCATCACGAGGACGAACGGATGATGGCCGCAAGCGTTATCAAGCTGTTTGTGATGACAGAAGCATTTGTGAGGTTCGAGGAGGGGACTCTGAGTTCCGACAGGATCATCCGCATGAAGCGGGAGGACTGTGTGCCGTCCTGCGGGGCACTTACGTATCTCCATGACGGAATCGAAGTGACGGTTCTCGATCTCGTGACGCTGATGATTATTTTCAGCGATAATACGGCGACGAATGTACTCATCGATCTTCTTGGAATCGAGGAGATTAACCACACGATCAGGCGGATGGGATACCGCGATACGGTGCTCCAGCGGAAGATGTACGATACGGAGAAATCAAAGCAGGAAATCCAGAATTACATAACGGCAGCGGAGACGGGCCGTCTGCTGCGTGAGATGTATCAGGGCAGACTGGTGAGCCGGCAGGCCAGTGAAAAGATGATTTCTATTTTAAAGAACCAGCAGCTGTGCAGCAAGATTCCGTTTTATCTGCAGGCACTGCCGGAGGAACCGGAAATCGCCCACAAGACAGGGGAAGACTGCGGAATTACACATGATGTTGGAATTGTATATGCAAAACAGCCATTTATCGTGTGCTACTGCGGAAACGATACCGATACGCCGGCATATGAGCGCGTGATGGCGGAGACTTCCCTGTGGCTGTACCATAGAAATTCGGAGGTTAGAGTATGAGAATTGCGAAGATAGAGACAGCGGAAGTGAATATTCCGCTTGTAACGCCGTTTAAGACGGCTTTGCGGACCGTGAACAGTGTGAATGATATTGTGGTCAGGGTTACCGCGGATGACGGCAGAACGGGCTTTGGAGAGGCCCCTCCCACGGCTGTGATTACCGGGGATACGAAAGGCTCCATCCGGTGTGCCATCGAAGAGTTTATCGCTCCGAATCTGATCGGTATGGAGATCGATAACCTGGACGGCATGATGAAGAAGCTTCACGGCTGTATGGTGAAGAATACATCGGCCAAGGCGGCGGTGGATATGGCGCTCTATGATCTGTATGCGCAGTCCTGCAGGAAGCCTTTGTACCGGATTCTGGGAGGCAGCAGGACAGAAGTGGAGACAGATCTGACCATCAGCGTCAACGGTGTGGACGAGATGGTGGAGGACAGCTTAAAGGCGGTTAAACAGGGCTTTCGAATCCTGAAAATCAAGGTGGGAAAAGAAGGCGTAAAAGATATCCGGAGAATCCGGGAGATCCGGGCGGCTGTGGGGCCGGAGATCCGGCTGCGCATCGACGCCAACCAGGGATGGACGGCCAAGGAGGCCGTTCGCATCATCAGGGCCATGGAGGATTCGGGAATTGAGATGGATTTAGTGGAACAGCCGGTGAATGCTCATGATTTTGACGGGATGAAGTTTGTGACGGCCAATGTGGCCACGCCTGTCCTGGCGGATGAAAGCGTGTTTTCTCCGGAGGATGCGGTTCGGATTATCCAGAACCGGGCGGCGGATCTCATTAACATTAAGCTGATGAAGACCGGCGGGATCTATGAGGCGCTGAAGATCTGTGCCATTGCGGAAAGCTTCGGAGTGGAGTGCATGATCGGGTGTATGCTGGAGAGTAAGATCGCGGTCAGCGCGGCGGCTCATCTGGCGGCGGGTAAGGGGATTATTACCCGTGCGGATTTGGACGGTCCATCCCTCTGTTCCACCGATCCGTATACAGGGGGACCGGTTTATGAGGGCGCGGTCATCCGAATGAATGACAATGACGGGATCGGGATTACCAGAGTTCCCGCATTTGAGCCGTAACCGGCGTAATCGTATGGAAACTAATCCCGCAAGGGTTAGAATATTAGGAACATGGAGGAAAACTTATGAAGAAAAGAAGATTGACTGCGGCACTGCTCTGTGCTGTTCTTGCTGCTTCGACCGTGCTCAGCGGATGCGGCGGTAAAAAGACGACGGAAGGCGGCTCTGCGGCTGCTGGAACGGAGGCTGGGAAAAACGAGGCCGGTAAAGGCGAAGACGGGGGAAAACCCGTCGTGTACACAGAGCTGTATTCGGGGGAAGTTACAACATTAAACTATCTGGTTTCTGCGTCAGAAGCGGATTTTAAAACAGCAGCATATTGTATCGATACGCTGATTGAGTACGACAGTGAAGGCAAGATCCGTCCGGGACAGGCGACGGAATGGGAATATGACGAGGCGTCCAAGACGTGGACCTTTCATTTAAGAGAAGCCAAATGGGTGGATAACACAGGCGCGCCGGTAGCCGACGTGACGGCACAGGACTTTGTCGACGCCATCAAATACCAGCTGACACCGGAATACGAGAGCGGAATTGTGCAGAATCTGTTCGGTGTGATAGCAAATGCCAAAGCCTATTACAATGGCCTTGTATATAACGGCGGAGCCGATGAGGACGGTGTGGTATGGAATGCTGTCGATTTCTCCGAGGTGGGAGTAAAGGCAGTGGATGACCATACGCTTACCTATACGCTGGAGACGGAAGTGCCGTATTTCCTGTCTTCTCTGGCTTATATCGTCTATATGCCGGCTTATGGACCTCAGCTGGAGGAACTGGGCAAGACGTTTGCAACGGCCGCAGATAAGATGTACTACAATGGTTCTTACTATATGTCGGAATTTTCTCCTCAGGAGCGCCGGATCTATAAAAAGAATACATTAAACTATGATGCGGACATCGTCTATATCGATGAAATACAGAAGATTTACAATGCGGAATCGACTACGATCGGACCGGAGATGATCAAGCGCGGTGAGATCGATTACGCGGAAATCACAGCCGATATTCTGGACGACTGGATGAGCAACGAGGATACAAAGAATCTGATCAGCCGTGAGAGGCCGAGAAACAGCTACTCCTATTTCTACTGCTTCAACTTTGATCCACAGTTCGACGCAGAGTATGAGCCGGATAACTGGAGAAAGGCTGTGAATAATGAGAACTTCCGGAAGGCCCTCTCTTCCGCTCTGAATAAGACCAAGGAAGTCGCTGTGCTGGAGCCGAACGTCCCGGAAGATTACGTGATCAATACCATCACTCCGGCGAAGTTTACCTTCAATGCGGATGGAACCGATTTTACAGAGATCGGCGATATGGCGGCTCTGGGAGATACCTTTAATGAGGCGAAGGCCGTGGAGTACCGTGATCTGGCAAAGAGTGAGCTGGCGGCCGAAGGCGTGACCTTCCCGGTGAAGGTGCTGCTGCCGTACAATCCTACCGAGGTCAACTGGGATAAGGAGTGTCAGGTTGTGGAACAGCAGATGGAAGCGCTGCTGGGAACTGATTTCATCGATATTATCGTGCAGACAGGTCCAACCGACGGATTCCTGACTGAGATCCGCCGTAACGGAAAGTACGCAATGTTAAAGTGTAACTGGGGCGCCGATTACGCGGACCCGGAGACATGGACCGATCCATTTTACCAGGCGAAAGGCGAGAGCGGCTATGATCTGGGCTACAAGTATGCAAACCTTGCGAAAGCCATTGAGGATGGAACCCCTTCTGCCGACGCTGTATTAGAGTATTTTACAACGATTGAGGAAGCCAAGGACATCAAGGTGGATATCAACGCCCGCTATGAGGCATTTGCCAAAGCGGAGGCCACTCTGATTAATCATGCGCTTGTCGTGCCTTTCAGCATCAGCGTAAGCAAATATCTTGCGACGAAGCTCAATGTGTTTGAAGGCCAGTATGCGCCGTTTGGTGTGTCCAACTTAAAGTATAAGGGCCAGCATCTGCAGGATCATTATATCTCTATGGAAGAGTTTGAGGCGAATAAAGAGAAAGCAGGCCAGTAGAGCGGAGGGCGGATGCTTACCGGAACATTTACTTCGGTAAGTATCCGCATCACTGCGGAATTAAGTAAAAATGTTCTCGGAAATAGATGTAATTTACGAAATTGCCGATGACATCTGCTTCCGAGAGTGTTTTTATAAAAGAAATTACAAAGGAGTTATGTTGCTGATGCTAAAATATCTAGGTAAAAGAATTGCGCGATCGTTTCTTACTCTAATCATTATTCTGACTGTCGTTTTCTGCCTGCTTCGTCTGATGCCCATTGAAGGCTATTTCACCAATTTCGATAAGCTGACTCCGCAGCAGATCCAGGTAAGCTTACAGGAGATGGGACTTACGGATCCGCTTCCGGTTCAGGTGGTACGCTTCTTTAACGATCTGGTGCACGGAGATTTGGGGGTATCCAGAATTTACCGGGCAAATGTGCCGGTAGCGGAGATTCTGGCCGATAAGGTTCCGGTGTCCATTAAGCTGGGCGTCCTGTCCATGATTGTTTCGCTGTTTGTCGGGCTTCCCATGGGAGCACTGATGGCGCGGTACAAGTACAGATGGTTTGACAAGCTGGGGACGTTATTTATCGTCTGTATCCAGGCGGTTCCTGCGGCGGTCTACTTCCTTTATATCCAGCTGTACGGAACGCAGGCGCTGGGAGTCGGTCTGCTGTTTCAAATCGATGATCCGAAGTACTGGATTCTTCCGGTTGTCTCCATGTCTTTAAATAATATCGCATTTTACGGCATGTGGCTGAGACGCTACATGGTAGATGAGAGCAATAAGGACTATGTGAAGCTGGCCAGGGCAAAGGGCATGTCTGAGGGCGGCGTCATGTTCAAGCATATTTTCCGAAACGCCTTTGTTCCGCTGGCCCAGTACATACCGACCGCATTTTTGAATACGGTCATCGGCTCCATCTATATCGAATCCTTATACAGCATTCCGGGAATGGGCGGCCTGCTCGTCACGGTGATTAAGAAACACGACAATACCATGGTTCAGGGAATCGTGCTCCTCTATGCCTGCGTCGGTGTTATGGGGCTGCTTTTCGGCGATATCCTGATGGTTCTGCTCGACCCGAGAATCAGCCTGAGCAAAAAGGGAGGTGACAGATGATGAAGCAGTTTTCTTACCGCCATACGAAAGAGGCAGAGCTGATGGACAGCATGGAACAGGCGTCAAAGGGCGCCCCACAGACCGATGAGGAGCTGTTCTCCTTCGCCGGATTTAACGAAGCGGAAGTGGAGCGGACCGGCTACAGCAACTATTCCTACTGGAGCAGCACGTTCCGGGCTTTCTTAAAGAATAAGGGGGCGGTTGTTCTTCTCGTTCTCCTGCTCCTTCTTCTGGCCTTTACCTTCATTCAGCCCCATCTTCCGGGTCAGTATGATCCAAACACGATCGTTAATGATGAAGCGGGGATGCAGTATCGCAATATTCCGCCCGGAGACCAGTTTATTCTGGGAACCAACTCCATTGGCCAGGATCTGTGGGCCAGAATCTGGGCGGGAACCAGAACCTCCCTGCTGATTGGCTTATCTGTGGCACTGGCGGAAGCTTTGATCGGCATCACGGTCGGCGTCATCTGGGGTTACGTGCGGAAGGCAGATTTTATACTGACTGAGATTTATAATATTATAGACAACATACCGAATACGATCGTCCTGATTCTGATTTCCTATATCTTGAAGCCGGGGGTGAAGACACTGATCTTCGCCATGTGCCTTACGGGATGGATTCAGATGGCGCGTTTCATCAGAAACCAGATTCTGATTATCCGTGACAGGGATTACAATGTGGCCAGCCGCTGTCTCGGCACGCCGACGGCGAAGATTATCATAAAAAACCTGCTTCCTTATCTGGTGTCGGTTATCATGCTGCGTATGGCGCTGACGATTCCGTCCGCCATTGGAAATGAGGTTTTTATCACTTATATCGGTTTGGGGCTTCCGGTCAACATTCCAAGCCTTGGCAACTTAATCAATGAGGGCCGCGCCCTCATCACCAGCCCGGCGCTCCGTTACCAGCTCATATATCCGACCATCATTCTTTCGTTTGTCACTATTTCATTCTATATTATCGGCAACGCGTTTTCCGACGCGGCTGACCCGAAGAACCATGTGTAGAAGACAGGACAGAATTGCATAAGCCTTGCTGTAAGCAGTGCCTGATATACGCGCCAGGTGTGCGTCTGCGAAGCGACGGCGTAGTGGGCTACGGTTAGCTTCGCAGACGTGCACCTGGTGTGGATAGCGGGTGCTGGTTGCAGTAAGACTTGTGCAATTCTGTCCTGAGACAGAACGGATCGATCAGAAGGAGAAAAGGAATGCCAGAGAAGATACTGACGGTAGAAGATTTAGAGATTAAATTTGAACTGAGGGGAAAGACTCTGCATGCAATCAGAGGAATTTCCATGGAATTACATAGAGGAGAGATTCTGGCCATCGTGGGCGAGTCGGGAAGCGGAAAATCCGTGTTTACCAAGTCCTTCATGGGACTTCTGGACCAGAACGGCCATGTTACGGCGGGGAAGGCCACGTATTACGGTGCGGACAATAAAGAGCCGGTGGAACTGACTTCCTTAAAGAAGGAAAAGGAATGGCTGAAGATCCGGGGCCATGAGATCGCCATGATCATGCAGGACCCCATGACCAGCTTAAGCCCGTTAAAGACGATCGGCGTGCAGATTATGGAGGCGGTGCTGCTTCATCAGAATGTGAACCGTGCCGAGGCGAAGGCCAGAACGCTGCAATACCTGGCAGATGTGGGAATCAGTGAGCCTGAGAAACGGTTCAGCCAGTATCCCCATGAGTTTTCCGGCGGCATGCGGCAGCGTGTGGTGATCGCCATCGCCATTGCCTGCAACCCGCAGATTTTAATCTGTGACGAGCCGACAACGGCGCTGGACGTGACGATCCAGGCACAGATACTCGATCTGATCAAGGAACTGCGCCACAAATACCATTTATCCGTAATCCTGATTACGCACGATCTGGGCGTGGTCGCCAATATCGCGGACCGCGTGGCTGTGATGTATGCGGGAGATATTATCGAGATCGGGACGGGCGAGGATATTTTCTACGATGCGAGGCATCCGTATACGTGGGCGCTGCTCTCGTCGCTTCCGCAGGTGGGCGTGAAGGGGACGGATCTCTTCTCGATTCCGGGGACGCCGCCCAACTTATTTACGGAGATAAAGGGGGATGCGTTCGCGCCGAGAAATCCCCAGGCGCTAAAGATCGATTTTATCAAACAGCCTCCGTATTTCGATGTATCACCGACCCATAAGGCCAAGACCTGGCTGCTCGATAAACGGGCTCCAAAGGTGGAACCGCCTTCCGTGGTAGAAAAAATACGAAACGGAGGTCTGTTTTAATGGAGAGAGAAGTATTATTGGATGTAAAGGATTTAGACGTCACGTTCGGCGAGCGGAAGAAGCGGTATGAGGCGGTAAAGAAGGTCAATTTTAAGATCTACAAGGGAGAGACCTTCGGACTGGTAGGAGAATCCGGTTCCGGAAAAACGACCATCGGCCGGGCGATTATGAGAATTGTCCCGTCGTCGGGCGGGGAGGTCATCTATAAAGGCGAGAAGATCAACGGCAGGATCACCGGAGAACTGGACCGGAAGGTAATGGGGGAGATCCAGATGATCTTTCAGGATCCCCAGGCTTCACTGAATGAGCGGGCCAAGGTGGATTACATCATCAGCGAAGGCCTGATGAACATCGAGAAGGGGATCGGCGAGAAGGAACGGAAGAAGCGGGTGGATCAGGCCCTCCTCGATGTGGGTCTGCTGCCGGAATTTGCCAGCCGTTTCCCTCACGAGTTTTCGGGCGGTCAGCGGCAGAGAATCGGTATTGCCAGGGCCCTTATTATGAATCCGGAGTTTATCATCGCGGATGAACCGATCTCCGCGCTGGACGTGTCGGTTCGGGCGCAGGTGTTAAACCTTCTGGCGGATATGCAGAAGAAGCGCGGGATCACCTATCTGTTTATCGCACACGATCTGTCGGTTATGCGGTTTATCACCGACAGAATTGCGGTCATCAGAAAAGGGGAGATCGTGGAGATGGCGGAGACGGAGGAACTGATTACTCACGCTATTCATCCATATACAAGGGCGCTGCTGTCAGCGATCCCCATGCCGGATCCGCGGCATGAGAGGGAGAAGAAGCTTCTGGTCTATGACGCCTCCATGCATCACTATGAGACGGATCCGCCTTCCTGGCGGGAGGTAAGGCCGGAACATTATGTGCTGGCTAACAGCAGCGAGTATGAGGCGTATAAGAAGCGCTACCGGTAAACAGGCGCGGAGGGGATCTTCGCCGAAATCATAGAAAAGGACCATATGGAAAGAGGAAAGAGGCAGCAGGAAGGCGGCGCTTTGGCGCTGCCTTTCCTGTGGTTCAGGGAATTCCAGGGAGTCCGGAACAGGAGATGGAACGATGCAGTATGGAATTGTGATACAGCCGGTTGCAACTATTTATGAGATTCCGGCGGAGACTATGATTAAGGATGGAATGACGCTGTCTGCTATTGCGGATGAGGCGATGTATGGAACGGGGCTTGCGATTACCGGGGCGGAGGTCACCGGGGCAGAGATTACCGGGAGGGAGGCTGCCGGGCAGGGATTTCTGCCGGTACGCACGTTTTACGGTTATACGGGCTATGTGCGGAAAGAAGCGGTGAGGCTTGTCTCTTTAGAGGAAATGATGGCGTGGGAGGAAGGCGGTCTTATGGTGACCACGGCTTTCTGCGTCGATGTGGTTTCCGTGCCAAAAGTACAGGGGGTAAGGCTTGTCAGCCTGTTTCGGGGCGCTCTGGTGAGTGTAATACCGTATGAATGCGGGATTGAAGGCTGGGGGAAGGTGAAGCTGGCAGACGGCCGTTTCGGATACATCAGGGAGCAGTTTCTGGAAAACAAGGAGTTTTCGCAGGCCGGATTGTGGACAGAGGTGCTTCCGCAGAAGAAAATTGTGGATAAAGATGCATTTCGCCGCGCTGTAGTGGAGACTGCCAAGACGTATCTGGGGATTCAGTACCGGTGGGGCGGCCGTTCCACCGCTGGGATCGACTGTTCCGGGCTTACCTCGGTAAGTTATATGATGAATGGAATCCTGACCTACCGGGATGCGAAAATCGTGGAGGGGTATCCGGTCCGCGAGATCGCAGTGGAAGAGAAAAAAATGGGGGATCTGCTGTATTTCCCAGGACACATCGCCATGTATATGGGAGATGGAAAGTATATTCATTCCACCGGAAAGGCGGGAAGCGGCGGAGTGGTGATCAACAGCCTGAATCCGGAGGATGCGGATTTCAGAGCCGATCTGGCAGAGAGCCTGTATGCGGTGGGAAGTATTTTCTGACAGAGGAACCATGCCGTTTCGGGAGCGGATCGGTTTCGGGAGTGGATAGTTTCGGGAGCGAATCGGTTTCCGGGCGGATAAGCAGCGCAGCACTGATTGTCACGGTGACTCGTGCGCAGAGCGTGGGAGTGATCGTTCGCGGCGCAGAGACGGAAGAGGAGAAAGAGAATGGATAAGAGACTGACGATAGAGAAACGGATTGAGGCGGAGCTTATGAGTTATGATGGGACGATGGGCATCTACGCCGATGATTTTCATGGAAATGTTATTGCCATCGGCGCGGATGAGCTGTTTGAGACGGCCAGTACCATAAAGACGTATATTCTGGCGAGTCTGTTTGACCAGGTGGAAAAGGGAAAAGCCAGCTTAGAGGATATGGTGGAATTTAAGGAGGAACACACGGTCGACGGCAGCGGAGTCCTGTGTGCGCTGGAGCCGGGGGCGGTTCTCCGGGTGAAGGACGCGGCCACCCTGATGATTATTGTCAGCGACAATGTGGCGACGAACATGATGATCGACTATCTGGGGCTGGATACGATCAATGCGTGCATCCACGGCCTGGGATGCAGGGACACGGTGCTGCACAATCCGCTTCATTTTGAGCGGTATGATAAGCTGGGAACATCGACTCCCAGGGATTACGCCAGCATTTTTACGAGGCTGGCGGCGGGGACTTTGATAAGCACTGAAGCGGACGCGAAGATGCTGGAGATTTTTAAGAAGCAGCATTACAACAGTATGATCACAAAGGATTTCCCGGCTGTTTACATGGACAGCGACAATACGGATGATGTGATGGTGAATGTGGCCTCCAAGAGCGGCAGTATGAACGCCTGCCGAAATGACGGCGGCATCATTTACACCCCGTACGGTCCGTATGTGCTGGTGATGTTCAATAAGAAGTTCAGCGACGCCATGTATTATCCGGCGCATCCGGCGACGGTGTTCGGCGCCAGAGTCAGCCGGATGCTGTTTGATCAGTTCATCGCGCTGGAAGGCCGTTTTCAGTTATAGAGAGTGTCTGAAAATTGCCTTTTGTCAGATGTTTGTCACACTCCCTGTGATTCAAATCCTGCATGGTGGCACAGGATGTCAAATATCTTTTTTTCCTGGTAGAAGAACTGGTAGCGGACCTGGCAGGCCGCGCTCTCTTTTATGGTGCGGCTCATGCTTCCGAAAGAGGGCGCAGCCAGGGACAGGGGCTGGTCTTTGATCAGGTTGACGTGAAGCATCAGGCCGCCCTGGCTGACAAGAAGCTCGCGGTCGGTGAATTCCAGGATTTTAAGCCCTTTGTAGGTGGCGAGGCGGTATTCCTTTCCGCGGAACAAAACCGAGCCGACAGAACCGTTAAAGTGCGTTCCGGCAAAGGGAATATCGGCTACGGAAAGCATGACGCAGCAGGGTGCTTTCGTCTTCCTGTCGGTCCAGGTACACTGTGTCCACACGTACCGGGAGGGAAAGGAACGGCCCCAGTCTTTTTCAATGTAGCCGAGACCGCCGTCAAAGCTCAGCTTTTTCCTGTTTAAGACCAGCTGGCCTGACAGGCGGTGGGAGAGACTTAAGACTCCGTGGCGGCACTGCATGAACGGAACGGCGCAGAATGGCCCCATAATATCGTAGCTGGGCGGTGTAAATGGCCCATAGGAGAGGTGACCGGTCAGTGTCACCTCTTTTGTGGCAATATCCAGATGGATGCCCTGCTCTGAGAAGGTTGACGTGTCTAGGTTTACATAAAATAAACTGGAGGCCGCCTGAAACTGGTCGGCGGAGCAGGGGATCACCCACGACTCGGTATTGGTGATAATCTGGAGGGAGGCGGATGGCTTTCCCTGCCTGTCGATATGGTATGCCGGAATCAGGGCGAGTACGCCGTCCGGCGACTGATGTTTTAAGTACCAGCCTTCAAAGAAAGAGTGTTTTTTCTGATAGCCGTGAAAATATTTCATGAAGGGAACCTCCGTATTTTTTTGTGTTTTTTAGCAGATAGTACCATTTATAGTCTGTCCAGGCGCTGCGGAAACATTCACACTTGTTTCTTTTGACATTATCCGCTATAATGTGACATACAGGCCGTGAGAATGCGGCGTGTACAATAGGAAAAAGCAAGGCTGAAGCATGATAGAAAAGAATGTGAAAATAAATGAAAACTGAAAAACAGGCACTGCCTGACCAGGGGATACTCATCTGTGAAGATGGGGATTTTTTCCCTTACAGGATAGTGAAATCCGCCAGGCGCACGATGGCGGTCTCCGTTACCAGGGAGGGAGAGATTGTCGTGCGGATACCGGATCGGCTATCGTGGAAGACCGGCCATGAATTTGCGCAGCGGAATCAGGAATGGATCTTTGCGCACGCTTCCAGGATCAGGGAGGAACTGGAGAAACGGGAACAGTTTCACTGGACAGAGGGGGCTTTACTGCTCTTTCATGGAAGCCCCAGAAAACTCCATTTTGAGCGGGACTATGAGACGGAACGGTTCCGGGTATGCGATACCGGTGATAAATTTCTGGTATCCGGCCCCTTTACGGAGCAGGAGGAAGACGAGCCGCTTGTGAAGGCGGCCATGGAAAACTGGTACCGGAAGCAGGCGAGGCGTTTTTTGGAGGAGAGAACCGCGTGGTGGGCGGATCGGATGGGGGTGTCGTATCTGCGAATCGCCATTCGGGATCAGGCCACCAGATGGGGAAGCTGCAGCGCCCGCGGTAATATTAACTATAACTGGAAGCTGGTGCTTCTGCCCGTGGAGCTGGCGGATTACGTTGTAGTGCACGAACTGGCTCATCGCACAGAGATGAATCATTCAAAGGACTTCTGGAAAGTCGTTGAGAGAGAACTGCCGGATTACCGGCAAAGAAGGAGAAGACTTAAGGGTTATGAAAGTGAAATCAATCAGAAATATCAGGATTAAAACGAAGCTTTTGTTTCTGGGAGGAGTCAGCATTCTGGGACTCGTGTTTATCGGCGCGGAGTCCATTATCACGGCGAGACAGATTAACCAGGCCAGCACGGAGATTTCCCAGTCCTGGGTTCCGGCGATCATCATCGCGGAGGAACTGAATACCGAGACCTCGGATTACAGGATCAAGGAATTTTACCATGCCATAACCCACGACCAGGAGACCATGGATCATCTGGAAAAAGAGATGATGGCGGTCCGTGATGAGATCGACGCGGCTTTTACGGAGTATGAGCAGAATTATATTACGGACGAAACGGACCGGGAGCTGATGGAAAACGCCAGGGCCTACTGGGACCGGTACTTGGAATACAGCGACCGGCTTCTTCCCATCAGCCGGGGCAATGATAACGAGGAATCGCTGAAGATGATCATCGGAGAGTCCAGGCTCTTATTCGATGAGGCCAGCGGCAACTTTTTAAAGATGGCGGAGTTTAACCGTCTTGGAGCCGAGGCGGCCAGTGTCCGGGGCGATCAGCTTTATGCCAGGCTGGCCAGGGTGAAGATCGTGTCCATCTGCCTGATTGCGCTGATGATCACGCTGCTTGTCATCTATATCATTATTGCTATCGATAAGCCGGTTAAGGCGATTGTGGAGGGGACCAGAAGGGTCTCCAACGGTGACCTGGATGTGTACCTTCCCTACGATTCTGAGGATGAGATCGGAATTCTGACGGATTCCGTGAATCAGCTGATTGAGCGGCTGAAGAACATTATTGACGATGAGAAATACCTTTTCCGCGAGATCGGAAGCGAGAACTTCGAGGTGAAGTCTACCTGCGAACAGGCTTACAGAGGGGATTTTGCACCTATCCTGTATTCCATTGCCAGTCTGATGAGCAGATTGGATATTGCGAAGCAGAAGAAGGAAGAACTGAAAAAGCGGCTGGAAGAGCGGGTTGCGGCGGAGATGCTGGCGGAGAAGAAGGCGGCGGAAGAAGCGAAGCTGGCGGAAGAAGCGAAGCTGGCAGAAGAGAAGAAGCTGGCGGAAGAGAAGAAGCTGGCGGAAGAGAAGAAGCTGGCGGAAGAGAAAACGCAGGCGGAAAAGAAAACGCTGGCAGAGAAAATGAAAACGCCTGATGCAGAACAGGCTGGTGAGGAGACGAAAAAGAATGGCAGCAGAACGATGGATGCTACAGACGAAGAAGGCAGACTTTCATGAGATGGCAAGAATCCATCATATTACACCTGTAACAGCGAGGATTATCAGGAACAGGGATATTGTGGGAGAGGAGGCGGTAGAGAAGTATCTCAGGGGATCATTAAAGGATCTGTACAGTCCTCATCTGTTAAAGGACATGGATCTTGCTGTAGAGATCCTGAAGGAGAAGACGGAGCAGGGAAAACGGATCCGGATAGTCGGGGATTATGATATAGACGGCGTCTGCTCTACGTATCTGCTTTACCGGGCGCTCACGAGAATCGGAGCCAACGTGGATTATGAGATTCCGGACCGGATCAAGGATGGCTATGGAATCAATGAATCCATTATCCGCGCCGCGGCTGAGGACGGAGTCGATACGATCCTGACCTGTGACAATGGAATCGCCGCTGTGGCGCAGATCAGCCTGGCGAAGGAACTGGGACTTACCGTACTGATCACGGACCATCACGATATCATGCAGGAGGATGGCCATGATCTGCTTCCGCCCGCGGACGCGGTGGTCAATCCAAAACAGAGTGAGTGCAGCTATCCATACCCGGAGATATGCGGCGGAATGGTCGCTTATAAGCTTGTAAAGGCCCTCTACGAGGCATTTTCCGTTCCGGAGGAGGAATGGCTGTCCATGCTGGAATTTGCGGCGATTGCCACGGTGGGCGACGTGATGAAGCTGCGGGATGAAAACCGTATCATTGTCAAAGAAGGATTAAAAAGAATTGCAAATACGAAAAGTATTGGTCTTTTAAAGCTGATCGAGCGGAATGACCTGGATAAAGACCAGATTACCGCGTATCATATCGGATTTGTCATCGGTCCCTGTTTAAATGCAGGCGGACGTCTACAGACAGCCAAGCTGGCTCTGTCGCTTCTGCTGTGTGAGGACGGGGAAGAGGCGGACCGGCTGGCCATGGAACTGAAGGAGTTAAATGACCAGAGAAAAGATATGACGAAGCAGGGGACTGAGGAAGCCATTGCGCAGGTGGAGGCGTGCTATCGGGACGATAAGGTTCTGGTGGCGTATCTGCCGTCCTGCCATGAATCGCTGGCGGGAATCATTGCAGGGCGTTTGCGGGAGCAGTATCAGAAACCGGCCTTTGTATTGACGGATGGAGAGGAATGCGCGAAGGGATCAGGGCGGTCGATCGAGCAGTATCATATGTTTGAAGGGCTGGTGAAGGTAAAGGACCTCCTGCTTAAATTCGGAGGCCATCCCATGGCTGCAGGACTCTCACTTGAAAAAGAAAATATCGATGAATTCCGCCGCAGGCTGAATGAGGAGGCAGAACTTACAGAGGATGACTTTGTCCGCAAGATCTGGATCGATGTTCCCATGCCTCTCGATTACATAAATGAGCCTCTTATTGAAGAGCTGGAGCTTTTGGAACCATTTGGACAGGGCAATGAAAAGCCGCTGTTTGCACTGAAAGGACTTCATATCAGAAGCGTGCGGGTGCTGGGTAAGAACCGGAACGCGGTGAAGTTTTCCCTGGCTGACGATAAGGGCGTTCCGATCGACGCCATGCTGTTTACAGACGGCGACGCATTTTTGGAGGAACTCGGCAGAAGCCGGGTAATCGATGTGATTTATTATCCGACGGTTAATGTATATAATGGCAGCAGGACTTTACAGATTATAATCAAAAATTATAAAATACCGGTTTGACGAAGGAGCAGGACGATGGAGAAAATCAGAGCCGCAGTGGTTGGATTTGGCGGTATGGGCCGCCAGTACGTACAGATGATTTATGACGGTGAAATCGATGGTATGGTACTCGCCGGAGTTTGCTGCCGAAATGAAAAGGGGCAGAATGAGATCAGGACAGTCTATCCGGGGGCATCTGTCTATCCGAATGTGGAGGCGATGTTCGCATGTGGAGACGAATTTGATGCTGTAGTTGTCGTGACACCTCACGCCACCCATGTCGAGATCGGAAAGATGGCAGCCGCGGCGGGAAAGCATATCCTGCTGGATAAGCCGGCCGGGATATCGACGAAGGAAGTGAAGGGACTCATAGATACGGCAGACCGCGCGGGAGTCTGTCTGGGAATGATCTTTAATACAAGGATGAACCGCGTATTTTTCCGTGCAAAGGAGATGATCGAGCGTGGAGAACTGGGGCGGCTTAACCGCGCTGTGTGGATATCCAATATCTGGTTTCGTACTCCGGCCTATCACAATTCCGCGCCCTGGCGCAGCACATGGGAGGGAGAGCACGGCGGTCTGCTGATCAATCAGAGCCAGCATTTCCTCGATGTGTGGCAGTGGCTTCTCGGCATGCCGGACCAGGTTCTGGCAACGGTGGAATACGGAAAATACAGTGATATCACGGTAGATGACAGTATGGACCTCCAATTCTTCTATAGCAATGGGCTCCATGGAACTTTTATTGCCTCCAGCGGCGAGTATCCGGGAGTCAACCGGCTGGAAATCTGGGGGACGAAGGGAAGACTGTGCATCGAGGACAGCAGCCGGATTATATTTGACGAAAATGTGGTGTCTACGGATGAATTTAACCGTCTGAATCAGGATATCTATGGAATGCCGGAGCACCACGTAAGGGAGATTACGGTGGAGAAAAATGGGGCCGAGGGATATCAGAAGATCTTCCAGAATTTTACGGATCATTTGTTAAAAGGGGAACCGCTGCTTGCAACGGGAGAGGATGGACTCCGCGTACTGATGATTGCAAATGGCGCGTACCTTTCTTCCTGGCAGGGACAGCGGGTTGAGTTCCCGATTGATGATGAGAAGTATGCGGTTATGCTGGAGGAGAAGGTACGGGATGAACAGAAATTGCTGTCCCGTCTTGATTGATGAAGTGTTCAGGCTTAAATGCGAAGGGAATTTGATCTGTTTTTTTAATGGAGGATGGAACAAAACAACTTATTCGATCGCCACTATGAAGAAAAACGGCGCGGTATTGGAAAATGAAGTCCCGTATCGTGGAAAGATTACGCAGAGATATTGGATTTGAGCTATAGAGCTTTGGGACGGATTGTTTTTAGGTGATCTGATTAGGGAAGGAATGCTGTGAAAACAGCGTTCTTTTTTTTGGAAAAATTCGCCGTTAGTGGAGGAATTACTCTTGACAAAGGTCTGGTAATGTGTTAATTTAAAGTTAGTAATACGTATTACTAATTCGAATTACTAACTTTAAGAAAAAAGGAGAAGGTAAAATGAAAAAAGAATGGAAACGGTTTACGGCACTGGCACTCGGCACGCTCATGGTATTCCAGACAGCAGGCTGCGGCCCGCAAAAGGCGGCAGATACAGCTACGGTAAGCAGCCAGAAGGAAGCGCAGACGTCTGGCGAGGTCTCAAAAGAATCTTCTGCGGGGGGAGAAGAAAAGACGGAGACACTCCGGATGTTGAACTGGGGAAATACGGAGGAGGAAGCTATCGCCAATGATGCGATCAGCAGATTTAAGGAGAAGCATCCGGGAGTGGAGGTGGAACAGACCTGTGTTCCAGTTGATTCCTGGTCTGACTTTATCCAGAAGTGGATTACCATGAGCACCTCGGGGGAGGCGCCGGATGTGATTAATCTGGGACTGGAAGGCGCGAAGATGGCAGTTGCCAATGATTTACTGCTTCCACTCGATGAGATTATAGCAGGGGATGCAGAATTACAGAGTAAGAAAGAACAGTATGCGGAGTCGCTGCTGGAAGGATTCAGCGAGGGAGGAACGCTTTATGGGCTTCCAAGTGGAACACAGACCATGGTTATGTACTATAACAAGGATATTTTTGATGAAAAGGGTGTCGAGTATCCCAAGGAAGGCTGGACCTGGGATGAATTTATGGAGATGGCCGAAAAGCTTACATTTGAGGAAAACGGAAAGACAATATATGGATACGGATTATCCAGTTCTTATTTTCAACTGACACCATGGTGGGTCACAAACAGTGCATATCCGGTCAGTGAAGACTATGAGAAACCAACATTAAATTCACCGGCTATGCTGGAATCCATAACATTCTTAAAATCCATGGTAGATAAGAAGGTGACGCCAGACCCGATCAGCTCCGATGTTTATACGATGTTTTCTTCTGGTCAGCTGGCTATGGTAGGTGCTGGCAGATGGGTACTGAATACATGGCAGGATGCGGGAATGAAGAATTTTGACTGCGTACAGTGGCCGAAGAAGACGGAAGAGGGCAGTGTATATGGTGGTTCCGCATGGTGTATCGGTTCTATGACAAAGGAGACAGAACTTGCAGTCGAACTGTTGAAGGAAATGGTAGCGGATGAGACGCTGACTGCAGTAGCAGCGGGCGGACAGCAGATACCTCCGACAGAGAAGCTGGCTTGTGACACGGCAATCATGGGGACAGTACCGGATAACATTCTTGGGCTTTGGAAAGCAGTTACAATAGCCTCACCGGTTGCGGCTCCCGTATTCTTTGGTGATATCGAACAGGCGATGCTTCGTGGACTGGAAAATGTATTCTCAGGTTCCATGAGTGTAGAAGATGCCATGAATCAGGCACAGTCAGAGGTGGAGACGACGATTGCAAACAAGTAGGACAGTTCGACGAAACACTAGATTGGAGGAAGCGATGGCAGGAATAAAACGAAGACCAGGTAACCGAAGAAAGAAAAAAGAGGCTTTGACAGGGTATTTATTTACTCTGCCATCCTTCCTTGGATTCATAGCCTTTGTTCTGATTCCGGTATTCTGGGCCCTTATCATTTCATTTCAGAAATACAATGTATTTACCGGGGCCAGCACATGGAACGGGGTAAAGAATTATCTGCATATTTTACAGGATCCAAGATCTGTGACCACACTGGGGAATACTTTGTGGTATGCAGTCTTCGCAACGGTAGGAAACACAGCGGTGGGGCTTCTTTTAGCGATAGCTGTGGACAATAAGCTTCCGGGAAAGGTTACGGTATTCTTCCGATCCATCTATTTTTTTCCGTCCTTAATCGGCCTGGTCTTTGTAGCAATTATCTGGCAGTATTTTTTTCAGACGGATGCCGGGGTGATTAATTATTATCTGGGAAAGGTTGGAATCAGTAAAATCGGTTGGCTCAGTGACAAGAGCATGGCAAAGTTTTCTGTTCTGATCCTAGACGTATGGAAGAACTGTGGGATGTCCATGCTGCTTATTCTGGCGGGACTTCAGAATATCGACAGAGGCCTTTTAGAGGCGGCGGGCATCGATGGGGCTGGTCCTGTGCAGAAGTTCTTAAAGATGACTCTTCCCCTTGCATCACCGACCATTTTCTTTGTGCTGGTCATGAACGTGACGGGTGCGCTGCGTATTTACGAATCAGTTTATGTTCTGACAAACGGCGGACCGGGAGATTCCAGCAGAAGTCTTGTTATGCTTATTGCGGAAAAGGCGTTTACCTCATTCGATTATGGAATAGCTTCGGCTCTGTCCATGATTCTTCTGATTTTGATCGGGATCATTACAATGATTCAATTCGCGGGAAGCAGGTGGTGGGTACATTATGACTAAGATAATAAGTATAAAAGGAAAAAGAGTACGTCTCGGACAGATTTTTCTGGCCATTGGTATGATACTTGTGGCCATGATCATGATTGCCCCGTTTTTGTGGGTCTTCTCAGCGTCGCTGCGGACATTCAGTGATGCGACGGCACTGCCGCCAAAATGGCTTCCGCCTGCCCTCGGCGAGTGGAATATGAAGTATTTTGATAAATTATTTTCGGGACAGATTCCATTTTTTACCTTTATGCGGAACAGTCTGAAAATCACCGCAATCATCACTGCTGGAATGGTATGTCACGGCGCGCTGGCAGGCTATGCTTATGCCCGTCTCTCCTTTAAAGGGAAGAATATGATGTTCGGGTTGATGCTGGTGGGGATGATGGTACCGGTGCAGGTGACGATAGTCCCTTTATTTAAGATTATGAATCTGCTGGGGGTTATCAACACGGCGACTGCCGTGACGCTGCCTTCTGTTTTTGGAGCCATGTGCCCGGGATTTGCGGGAGCATTTGGAATATTTATGATGAGGCAGTTTTTTATGACGGTGCCGGCTGAGATGGAAGAGGCGGCTACTATTGATGGGGCAGGTATTATCAGAACTTTTTTTGCCATCATGCTGCCCATGGCAAAATCGACGCTGGCGTCCCTGGCAATTATAGTTTTTACATTTGCCTGGAATGATTATTTTACTACATTTATTATGATTAACTCTACGGAAAAGCTGACGCTGCCCGTAGGAATTCTATCAATCAAACAACCGTTTTCCACAGGTGATAATGTTGTATTTGCCGCAGTTTGTCTCGCGGTGCTGCCGGTCCTATTCGTGTTTATTTTGGGGCAGAAATGGATCGTACAGAGCATGACACATGTGGGAGTGAAGGGATAAGAGGAGGAGTATTTTAAGAGATGAACAGAGAAAAGCTGCATTCAAAGACAGATTTATTTAAGACCGGCGGGGAGATCTCCTATCATGGGGATGCCGGAGTTGCTAAATTTCTTTTAGGCGGAATAGGAACGGGCAATATTTCCGTGGGGGCCAGAGGGGAGCTTAGGGACTGGGAAATATTTAACTGGCCGGGAAAGGGACAATTCGTACCATTTTCATTTTTTGCAATCCGTACCAGGGAGGAGGGAAAGGAACCGGTCAGCAGGATTCTGGAGTCGAAGATATGTCCGCCCTACTATAAATCTCACGGATTTTTAAATGGGGAACTGGCAGGAATCCCTCGTTTTGAATCTTCTAAAATGGTAGGGAAGCAGCCCTTCGTATATATTGATCTGGAGGACAGCAAGGTGCCGGTCGAGGTAAAAATGGAGGCATTTACACCATTTATACCGCTTAATTCCGATGATTCCGGGATTCCAACAGCAATTATCCGTTACCATGTGAAGAATCCAACCGATAGAGCGGTAGAAGTATCCGTAGTGGGCACCATGGCTAATGTGGTCGGATTTCAGGGCTACGATGTATTTAATAATGTTAAGCTGGTTGATGAAGTACAGAATGAATATCGTGAAAAAGGAGAAATCAAAGGCTGGTATTATACTGCAAAGCACTTAAAAGAAACGGATATGAAATTTGGAAGCATGTCCATCGCATCTGTGGGAACGAAAAATACTTATAAGAAACAGTGGCTGCATGGCCAGTGGACGGATAACGCGCAGGACTTCTGGGATGATTTTACGGAGGATGGAATTCTGGATGATATGGAAACAATTGAGTCAAAAGGATGTGATCTTCTTTCCCATTACGACTTCAGCTTCTTAAATCTCAAGGAACGCATCAGCTCTGTCGGAAGTATGGAAATGGTGGGGCCAAACGAGGAGAAGACATTTGAATTCGTGATTTCCTGGTATTTTCCCAACCGTCCAAAGGGCTGGATCGAGTATGATGAGGATTTAGATCGATACAGAAATGGCGGATATGATACGATACGCAATTATTATGCCACAAGATTTACCGATGCATGGAATGTAACGGAGTATGTAGCCGAAAAAATGAACGAGCTGGAAACGCCTTCCCGAGCATTTGAAGAGGCACTGTTTGATACTACGATTCCAGCTTATGTGATCGATGCAGTGGCTGCCAATATCATGTCAATGAAGAGTCACTGCTGCTTCCGGATTGAGACGGGAGAGTTCCTGGGCTGGGAAGGGATCAGAGACTATGTAGGCTGTGGTCAGGGTAATGTAAACCATGTGTGGAATTATGCTACCGCTGTGGCGGCCCTGTTTCCGGATCTTGAAATTACCATGCGAAATGTAGAATTTAAGAAGGAACTGGATGACGACGGCGGTATGCCATTTAGGGCAAGAAAGGTTCTTGGGGAGAGCCGCTGGGATATGATACCTGCATGTGACGGGCAGTTTGGCTCTATTTTACGGGTGTATCGCGAGTGGAAGTATACCGGAGACGACGATTTCCTGAAAGAAATATGGGAGCCAATGATAAAAGCACTTGAATATGCGATCCATGAGTGGGATACGGATGGAGACGGCGTTCTCGACGGAAAAATGCATGTGACCTATGACATTGAATTCTATGGTCCGAATACGATGACAAATACTATTTATCTGGGGGCCGTCAAAGGTGTTGCTTTAATGGCAGAACATCTGGGAAAGAAAAATGAGGCAGGAAAATATCGTGCTTTGTATGAGAAAGCAGAACCGCTGGTAGACGAAATGCTGTTTAACGGGGAGTATTACGTGCAGAAGCTTGATGATGTGGATGCTTATCGTTACCAGTACGGTACTGGGTGCCTTACGGACCAGCTTCTGGGACAGTTCATGGCACATGCGGCGGGGCTGGGATACGTGCTTCCGAAAGATCATGTAAAAAAGACGCTGGAATCCATTTACCGCTATAATTTCCGTGACTGCATGGAAGAGGTCCCTAATGTTCAGCGAACCTATGCGCTGAATGACGAAGCGGGGCTGGTTCTCTGCTCCTGGCCAAAAGGCGGCCGTCCGAGATTCCCGTTCGCTTACTGTGATGAAGTGTGGACCGGCGTTGAATATCAGGTGGCAGTATGTATGATTAAGGAGGGGATGCTGGAGGAAGCATTTACCATTATAAGGGCAGTCCGTGACAGGTATGACGGATATAAGAGATGCCCCTGGAGTGAGACTGAGGCAGGCCATCACTATATACGCCCAATGTCCAGCTTTTCTCTGATTCCGGCTCTGTCCGGTTATGAGTGTGATATGACGGAGAAGACCATGTCGTTTCAGCCGGTAATCAACAAGAATCACTTTAAGTCCTTCTGGATCAATGGAAAAGCCTGGGGTACTTATGAACAATCCGTCGGCGATGATGGTATGGTAAAATCTGGTATTCAAGTATTGTACGGAAGTCTGGACGGTGTTAGAATATTAGAAAGATAAGAACAATAGAATGTGAGGGTTAAAATGGGTGCCAATAGAAAATTGCCTACTATGACGGATGTCGCCAGGTTAGCAGGAGTTTCACAGTCCACAGTCTCTCTTGTGCTTCGGGGGAAAGCGGGAGACAACATACCGGAGGCTACCAGGGACCGGATATTCCAGGCCAGCAGTGAACTGGGATATCGGGTGAACAAGCTGGCCAGTGCGTTAAACAGTACGGGCAGCGGAATCATCGGCATGCTGACGGATGAGCTGATCACGACGAACTTTGCTGGTGCAATTGTAAAGGGCGCCCAGGAACGTGCCCTGGGAAAAAATAAGATACTGATGCTTGCGGCCCTGGAGAACGAGGGGAGGCTGGTGGAAAAATCGGTCGATATGATGATCGGATACCGGGTGGACAGCATCCTTTATGCCTCCATGTATCACAGGAGAATCGAACTGCCGTCAAATTTAAAGGATATTCCGACCGTACTGGTTAACTGCTTCGACTCTGAAAACCGGTATCCGGCCATTCTGCCGGATGATTATTCGGGGGCCTATCAGGCGGCATCCTACCTGATTGAAGGTGGTCACAGGAATGTTATCTACTTAAGCAACGAGAAGCGGGAGACAGGGAATGGCGAGAGACTGCCAGCCACTCTGTTAAGAGAACGGGGATTTAAGGCGGCGTTTGAAGAGCATGGAGTTTCGTCAGAAACTGCGGCGATTATTCCGATCTCCATAACAGGCCATGATGTATTTGAGGCGGCAACGGATATTTTATCGTCTGCGGACCGTCCGACTGCTGTCATGTGTTATAATGACAGGATGGCGATGGGCGTGTATTCCGCTGCGAATGCGTTGGGACTCAAAATACCGGAGGATTTATCGGTGATTGGTTATGATAATCAGACGGTTATCGCAGAATTCCTGGTACCTTTTTTAACGACGATTGAGCTGCCCCATTATGAGATGGGCGACCAGGCGGTGAACTACTTATTCCGCCACCAGTACCCGTTTGATGCGGAGCAGATTTTAATCAGTCCAAAGCTGATTATCCGCAGTTCCGTCCGCAGCATCTGTGAGGAGGCGTTTGATGATAGAGGATGAGTTACTTCCCTCTGAACGGTTTAAGGGGGAGAAGAAAGAGTTTTGGCGTCCGGCGTATCATTTTACGGCGCCGTCAGGATGGCTGAATGATCCGAATGGGCTTATTTATTATAAAGGCTGGTATCATTTATTTTATCAATATAATCCGGCTGGCTGCGAATGGGGCCCTATGCACTGGGGACATGCCGTGAGCAGAGATTTTCTGCACTGGAAAGATTTGCCCCCTGCATTGAAACCAGACCAGCCGTATGACGACGATCCGGAAGGAGGCTGCTTTTCGGGCAGTGCAGTAGAGAAGGATGGAAGACTGTGGCTCTTTTACACAGGGGCGGTAAAACGAGGCGGCAGAGCTGTTCAGACACAGTGTATGGCCTATTCTGATGACGGGGTTATTTTTCATAAGTATCATTTAAATCCTGTAATTGCAGAGCCGCCGGAAGGCAATTCTGAAGATTTCAGAGATCCCAAAGTTTTTTTTGCGGAAGGAAGCTGGAACATGGTGGTAGGCGGTTCCGCCTGCGGGGACGGAGGCGGGGGAGATGGAAGAATCTATCTCTACCGATCCGAGGATCTTTTAAAATGGAATTTTGCCGGTACAGTGCTCGCATCTGACGGCAGGCTTGGCACCATGTTTGAGTGTCCAGATATGTTTGAATTGGATGGAAAATGGATCGTTACCTGTTCGCCTATGCATCACCCGAGAGGAAATAAGGCGCTTTACTGTGTGGGAACCATGGATTTTGAAACATGCCGTTATGAAGTGGAGAAAATCGGATGTCTGGATTATGGTTCTGATTATTATGCAGCACAGTCCTGTCTGGATCAATTCGGAAAACGCATTATGACGGCCTGGCAGAATGGCTGGGACTGGATGCCATGGTGTACAGGGCAGGGGCCATCAGAAAAAGAAGGCTGGCGGTGTGTTTTGGCACTTCCAAGGAGAATTACATTGGATTCGGAGGGGAGTATCTGTGCAGCGCCGATCTCTCTGGATACCATACAAAGGGACCGGACCGTTGCAGAACGGTGCGAACTGACTGCGAGGAAACGATATCTCTATCCGGGAGATCCCTTTTGTTTTGAAGTGTCGGTGCGCGTAAGTATCAAGAACATCGAATCACAGGCCATTGAGGTCGGGCTGTTCGACGACGGTGAGCATGTGCTGATGATTGATGCGGACTTTGTGGCGGGAGTCGTTACAATTGATAAGAGCCGTATGGGACCGTGGGATGTGGGCCGCATTCACGCGCCTTTTGACGCCTCACGTCCGGTGTTTGAGATGAGAATACTGGTCGATCACAGTTCCGTGGAGGTGATTACGGATGAGGGGCGCTGCTGTATGACGACTAATGTATATCCAGATAAGGAACAGACAGGCTGTTTTATAAGAACGCCGTATAAAACTGCAGCGCTTGAACGTCTTGAGGTAATATCATTTCACAGGATCTGGGATTAGGGGGAGGCAAGAGTGTAAAGTTTTTCTGCTTTTATGGAGATAGTGAAATACAATTCAAACAGGTAAAATAATATTTTTCAATACCATGGTGAGTAAAAAACTTACGTTTTTGATAAATCTAGTGTATATTATAATTATAGAAGCTGGTTTGCTTTTATATTTATGTTCTGTGACCGTATAAATCAGAAGCCATAAAAAGAAGGTACGGATTCAAATAATCGCTCTGCTTTTTTAGTAGAGCGATTTTGTGTACTAAGGAGAAAGATGGACAGGGGTAAATTGTATTTTATTAAAGATGAATTTTAAAATTCAAGGGACACGGTTTATTAGAGAATAAAGAGATGGTAAATGGAAAACCTCATAACAAACCCTGCTGCTATTTATTTCAATATGATGACAGTAAAATATACTGGATGATACCATTGTCATCAAAAGTAGATAAGTATGAAAAAGAGTATCAGCATTCGTACAGAGAATTATATAGAAAACATATACTTAAATCCTGACACGCATCAACCTGTTCTATTGGATAAAAAGTTAATGGCCGAATTAAATGCAAAAGCCAGAAAAAAATTCGTTATAATAAAATGGGGAAAGCTTTTGGGTTAAGTAATATAAATGAGAGATATCATGAATTACTCAGGGAACAGAAAGAATCTGGTTACAATTCACGGCCCCACCGCGTGCCTCTGCCGTCTGGTACTGTCAGTTCATGCGCACTTTTCTGTTCCGGTTTCGGGCATAAGCGGTTCTAAACGTGCAGGATTTTTCTAAAAGCCATGGGAAATCCCCAAACTCGCGTTGCTCAAACAAGTGGGGATTTCCCATGAACGAAAAATTCTGCGCGTTAAGAACCGCTAATACCCTGCAAAGTCACAAAAAAAGTGCGCGTGAACTGACAGCACCAGACGGCAGAGGCACGCGGTGGGGCCGTGAATTGTAACAGAATCTGCTTAAAAGGATTGGATTTTTTGATACTGTCTTGACAGTCTTATTAAAAATGCATTATAATCAACCTCAACGGAAAGAGGCGCTGGTGCAGGGAAGAGTCCCTCTGCCAGCGTCTTTGTGCAACTGTTAAATTGAAAGGGAAAAGAGAGGGAAAGTGGACATGGTCAATGAAGTAATGAAGTTTATCACCAGCTATGACAAGGAAGTGGGCGAGGCTATTGAGCTGGAATGCGCGCGCCAGAGAAGAAACTTAGAGCTGATCGCGTCGGAAAACATCGTTTCTGAGCCGGTTATGATGGCGATGGGAACCGTTCTCACCAACAAGTATGCAGAAGGATATCCTGGAAAGCGTTATTATGGCGGCTGCGAGGACGTAGACATCGTGGAGAATATTGCCATCGAGCGTGCCAGGAAGCTGTTTGGCTGTGATTATGCCAACGTACAGCCACATTCAGGAGCACAGGCTAACATGGCGGCATTTGTAGCCATGGTGCAGCCGGGCGATACCGTGATGGGCATGAATTTGAACCACGGCGGCCATTTAACACATGGTAGTCCAGTCAACTTTTCCGGTCTTTATTTTAATATTGTTCCTTACGGTGTGGGTGACGAGGGATTTATCGATTACGACGAGATGGAGCGGATCGCTGTTGAAAACAAACCGAAACTGATCATTGCAGGCGCAAGTGCTTACGGAAGAACCATTGATTTCAAGAGATTCCGTGAGGTTGCCGATAAGGTAGGCGCTTACCTGATGGTAGATATGGCTCATATCGCCGGATTAGTGGCAGCAGGGCTTCATCCAAGTCCGATTCCGTATGCAGATGTCGTGACAACCACGACCCATAAGACGCTTCGCGGACCGAGAGGCGGTATGATTCTGGCCAATAAGGAAGCTGCTGAGAAATTCAATTTCAACAAAGCTATTTTCCCGGGCACCCAGGGCGGTCCTTTAGAGCATGTAATCGCTGGCAAGGCAGTGTGCTTCGGTGAGGCGCTGAAGCCGGAATTCAAAGCGTATCAGGAGCAGGTGGTGAAAAACGCCAAAGCTCTGGCTGCGGCTCTTGTGAAGCAGGGCTTCAACATTTTGACCGGCGGCACGGATAATCATCTGATGCTAATCGACTTACGCGGTATGGAAGTAACCGGTAAGGAGCTTCAGAACCGTTGTGACGAGGTTTATCTTACACTGAATAAGAATGCGGTTCCGAATGATCCGAGAAGCCCGTTCGTGACCTCCGGCGTTCGTGTAGGAACCCCGGCTGTAACCTCCAGAGGATTAAAGGAAGAGGATATGGAAAAGATCGCAGAATGCATCTGGCTGGCTGCGACTGATTTTGAGAACAAGGCCGACTACATCAGAGCCGAAGTGACGAAAATCTGTACGAAGTATCCGATCTACGAATAATTCAGTAAATATATAGAAAATTGTAGAGTAAATCACAGATAATGATAGAATGCGACACGGTAATGAGACAGCGGTAAATGAGACAGCAGTAAATAAAATAGCAGTAAATGAGATTGAGGCAGGCCGGAGGCGTGCGGTTCCCTGGAATGGGAGACTGTGCGGTTTCGGTCTGCTGTTTTTTTGTTTTTATTTTATTTCATTTTGTTTTATTTTATTTTATTTTATCGCTTTTTGGCTTTTTCACAGCAGGCAGGAGTTAAAATAAAAGCAGATGTAATTTTATGCAGATCTCGGCAGTGACTTCAATGACTCCATTGTAAAAAAAGTGCAGGACAGTGCCCCAATAATGAATATGGTGAAAAATACCCGCTTGACATTCACCCTGGGCGAAGCTCTATACTTACGTTATCACCGGGAAAACGGTATGTTTAGGAGGAGAGAAGATGCTTAAAATCAACGAGGCGGCTAAAATGCTGCATGTCAATCCGAACGCCCTGCGCTTTTATGAGAAAAAGGGGGTTCTTGTACCGCACAGGGATGAAAATGGTTATCGGCTGTATACGATGGATGATGTCGCCAGGATTCAGATTGTTCTGCTGTACCGAAGGATGGGATTTTCCATTGAAATGATTTTAAAACTGCTCGGGCAGGAGGAAAGTCCGGTGGATTTATTTTTTCAGCAGTATGATATTTTAAACCGTCATGTTCATTCCATGAGCCTGATCCGGGATTCCCTGGCGGGCTGCATCGACGGGATGCTGGGAGAGATAAATGGAACGGAAGACGGAGGTTCCAGTTTCAATGCGGCCATACCGGCAAGTGCCATGGAGGAGTTGGAGAGAACTGCGGCACTGCTTGCGGGGATGGCGGAGTGGGAGGACCGGTGGGACTTCGACAGCTCTGCGGTTCATTACGATGAGATGGTGAGGCGTGGTGTGAACGGGCTCGCATTTTATGAGAATTATGAAACGGTCCTAAATGAGACGGCGCGGCTGGCTCGGGAGCACGGGGGAATCATGGCGGAAATCGGAGTCGGTACGGGAGAACTGGCTGGCCGGCGGCTTTCTGGTTGTGAAATTACTGGCATCGACCAGTCGGTGAATATGCTCAAGGTGACTAAAAAGAAGTTTCCCAAGCTGAAGGTGAAACTGGGAACGTTTCTGCAGCTTCCCATGGATTCCGGGAGTGTGGATACCGTGGTATCATCCTATGCGTTCCATCATTGTAATGAGGAGGAGAAAATCCTGGCTGTCAAGGAGATGGCCCGGATTCTGAAACCGGCGGGGCGTATTGTGATTGCGGATCTGATGTTTGCCGATGAAGAGGCAAGGAAGATATTTGCGGAAAACTGTTCTGACGCGGAACGGGAAGATCTGGAGGATGAATATTTCGCATATGTGGACCGGCTGGAAGGCGTGTTGGAAACATTGGGATTCGATGCCAGGCATGTACAGGTGGATCCGTTAATTTGGATTGTGACCGGGGATAGAAGGGTCGGGGATAGAAGGGCCGGGGATTAGACGAGGCAGAGAACGGAATCAATGCGGCACCGCAGAAGTGGAAAATCGGTTATACGGCGCCGCTAAGCTTTGCCTTACAATGATAGTCTGTAACAGATGCGTCATTTGTGTGGTCCTGCAGGTACCTGTATTTTTTAGGTTAGCGCTGATACAGAATTACAAAATGAATTTTCGTAATAAACGTGGTAGTAAAATAGTGGGGATTACTGTAAAATGAAACTATGGCGGTCGATCGTATTTTTTAGACTTTATACGGGGTATAAACCAGTGATCATTTTTTGCCCGAAAGGCCATGAATTACTGGCTTATCAGCAGCGTCTGTTGACCGATCAGGTGAAAATAAACGACAAAGTTCAGGAGGTATTATTCTATGACAGAATTGACTTCTATGCGAAATATCGGAAAAACAATGGAAGAAAAGTTGAAAGCTGTCGATATTTATACGGCAGAGGAGTTAAGGCAGACAGGAAGCAAAGAAGCTTTTCGGCGTTTGAAATTACGTTACCCAAATGTCTGCTTAGTCCACTTATATACGCTTCAGGGAGCGATTGATGATATGGGTTATAATCAATTGCCTGATGAAGTCAAAAGAGATCTGAAGGCGTTTTGCGATGGTTTTCAATAAACGGCAGCTTCAGAGAATTGGAAAGGAGTAATACGAAATGAGCAAATATCAGGCATTGTGGGAATATGTACGGGAAAAGGAAAGCAAATCATTGAAATTAACGTTTGATGAGATAGCGGATATTGTTGGAATACCATTAGACCATTCTTTTTTGAACTACAAAAAAGAGTTAACAGAGTATGGCTGGCAGGTCGGTAAAATATCGATGAAAGAGCAGATCATCATTTTTGAAAAAACAGACTGACCATAACGGTAAGGTTCCAGATAAATTGCGGATTGTAAAAAACGGGAGAATTCAAATGAAAAAAATGCAGATAATCAGATTAACGGTTTTGATTGTTACACTGCTGCTTATGGGGATAAACGTATTTATCAGGCCCCTTCCAGACTGGACCGTTAGGATTGATGGTATCGTAATGCTGGTAAGTGTGGTGATGGTATCTTACGGCACTATTCATCTTTCATAAATGATCCATTTTTATAAGGACAGCATGTCCTGCAGCAATAAACCGTTGTTACAGCGAAAGGAATTCCTATGTTGATCGATGTCTGCGCAGCAAGCGCATTTAGTAAAAACAATATGGGCGGAAATAGAGCCGGTGTAGTTTTGCAGTGCCCTGTTTTGAGTAAGGAAGAAAAAACAAAGATAGCGTATCAGTTAGGATATTCCGAGACTGCCTTTCTTTCTCAGTCAGAACGGGCGGATTATAGTCTGGAATATTTTACACCGGCGGGAGAAGTTCCCTTGTGCGGCCATGCGACAATTGCATCGTTTGTCGTGTTAAAACATTTAAACAGACTGAAAAAATCCGGGTATACGATCGAGACAAGGTCTGGGATATTGAGCATAAATGTGGAGGATGACGGGGCAATATTCATGCAGCAGAATACTCCGCAATTTTACGAAACACTGAACAGGGCAGAGGTCGAACCATGTTTCGGTTTAAATGCTGGCTCCGGTATAGGGAATCTGCCTGTTCAAATGGTATCGACCGGTCTAAAAGATATTATTGTTCCGATTGAGTCGCCGATGGTACTGGAGAACATGGTTCCCAATTTCGCCGCTATTACGAAACTCAGTCAGGAACGGGACTGCGTCGGGATTCATGCATTTTCTCTTACAGGGGACGGAAATTTAACTGCGGTATGCAGAAATTTCGCGCCTCTGTATGGAATTGATGAGGAATCCGCCACCGGAACCTCCAACTGTGCGCTGGCCTGTTATCTGCATAAATACCAACAGAAACGGAGTCAGTATATATTTGAACAGGGACGCAGTTTGAATCACATTTCCGAAATATATGTTCATGTGCATAGCAACGGCAATACTGTTTCCGGCGTGTTCGCAGGCGGGTACGGGTATGTGGAATCGATGAAAACGATCACCGTGGATTGAGATGTTCGGGAAAGGAAGTGAAGCGGATATGGCAGCAGGTTTCATCAGCACGGTAATGATCAGTCTCCTGATTTTACTGGCTGCTGCGGTGGCACTGGCCGTCTGTGTGCAGATTGTAAAACGGCGCGCCATGGCGGCAATTGAGGATATAATGGGAGTGGAGGGAGACGATTGTGTTCCGAAACTGGAGCAGATACGGGTACTGAAGGAAGCGGGGATCTCCATTGCTCCGGCTGAAATGGAACAGGAATTTATTCTCGGGCTTACGCCTTCGGAAAATGAGTATCTTGCCAGTCACCCATACTATGGATTCTGTATACTGGCCGGGAGCAGGAAGGCGCTGAACTGCGTCTATTCGACCGGGGACCGGGAGTGTATCTATCAGTGGGATTCCTACGGAAAGATATTAAATGGTCTGAAGGCGATATCCGGGCTGCCGTTTGAGGAGATCAGCGGGGTGGAACGTTATGCGGTAAGCTTCCGTTTTCATGACCGTGCTTATCAATGGAAGGCCAGAAAAAACCGCGACTGGATGGATACCGGGATGGCGGGATTTTTAAACCGGATTCTGGACCGGCAGGGCGGCGGAGAACAGCGCTTTTATCTGGATAACAGCCATGAGGCGCCATTGTATTTATATGCATCAGCATCCATGGCAGACAGAGTGAACAGGGAGACAGGCCTTAAGTTTCGAATGGCGAAAGCGGCCCATTCCCGTTGACAGCGGATCGTTCCCAGTGACAGCGGCAGAGGAGGGCAGGAATGGAATTTAACAGGATATTGGCGGCCTGCGTTGTTGTGACAGCAGCGGCATGGGCTCTGGAACGCGGTCTTAAGCAGGCTGCGGAGAAGAATCGCCAGAGAGAAGAGTATCAGGTATATGAGAATGCAGGGGGACTTCTCCTTACGATTGTGATCGCGTTGATTGTGCTCCTTTTCGTCTGGAGAGCGGTGTATCCCGAATATCTGAATGGGAAAAACAGCCTGTTTTTTTATGCAATAGGTGTCTGTGCCATTGTGAACTTAGTCAGGGAAATTTTTCTGTTCTTTACAATGCGGATTACGGTCACCGCCATGGAGATTTCGTACCGGGACAGAAGCGGAAGAATACAGACGACGGGAATATCCGGGCTTCATGTGACGGAGTCGGCAGGAGGACAGTCGAAACCCGGAAAGATCGAGGTATTTGACAGGGAGGGAAGAAGGTTATTCTGGATTCGCTCCAACCTGGTAAATGCGGAATATTTCGTGAAGGACATGGAGAGCCGGAAGATCCGGCGCAATGCAGATGGGATATGGAATGGATAAGAGCAGAAGAGGAAAAAGACGGATAATAGCAGCCGGCGTTGTCTGTGTGACGGCGGCCGTCCTGTGCGCGTTCTATGGGTACGCGGTCTATTGCGGCCTGATTCAGTTAAATAATCCTTCAAAGAAGCGGTATCCGGTACGTGGTGTAGATGTCTCCCACTATCAGGGGACCATCGACTGGCCGGTTCTGGCGGCGCAGGATCTGGATTTTGCATACATAAAGGCAACAGAGGGAAGCTCCCACACGGATGAGAAGTTTGCAGAGAACTGGGAAGCGGCGAAGGACACGGGACTCAGGATCGGTGCATACCATTTTTTCAGTTTTGACAGCCCGGGGGAGAGCCAGCTGAAGCATTTTACAGAGACAGTACCAGCCTTCCGGCAAATGCTTCCGCCAGTGGTTGATTTCGAATTCTATGGCGATAAGAAAGTAAATCCGCCCGATCGAGAGACGGTATGCGCGCAGCTGGATGTGATGCTGCAGGGGCTGGAGGCACATTATGGCGTCAAACCGGTGATCTATGCAACGGAAGATACGATGCATTTATATTTGGAAGGAAGATATGAGGCGTATCCCCTTTGGATTAGAAGCGTGATGAAGAAACCGGATACAGGTAACTGGAATTGGGTGTTCTGGCAGTATACAAACCGGAAAAAGCTGAACGGATACGAGGGAGATGAAACGTATATTGACATGAATGTGTTTGAGGGCGACCGTGATGATTGGGAATTCTGGTCCAGGAATTACGAGATGGGCTGGAACTACAGGCCAGTTACAGCCTTCCCCCGCGGGACAGGAACATGAAGGAGGAAAGGATGGAGAGTAAGAACGACAATTCAAAAAATAATAAATGGAAAAAGATGAGCGTGTTTTTAAGCCTGGTTCTTCGCCATCAGCCTGATGCGGCCGGCATCACGCTGGACGAACATGGCTGGGCGGATGTGGAGGAATTGATTGAGGGATTTCAGAAAACGGGAAGGCCTCTGGATCTGGAAATGCTGAAGGAGATTGTGAGAACCGATGAAAAGGGGCGTTACCGCATGAGCGAAGACGGTACACTGATCCGGGCAAACCAGGGCCACAGTATTCCGGTGGATGTGGAACTGAAAGAAACGAAACCGCCCAAAGTGCTGTATCATGGGACGGCGGAGCGTTTTCTCCCATCCATTATGGCCCAGGGGCTGAAATCCATGAGCCGGCTGTACGTCCATCTGTCCGGGGATTATGAAACGGCTGTAAAGGTTGGAAAAAGGCACGGAAAGCCGGTGGTATTGAGCGTCGATACGGAAAGAATGACGAGAGACGGAGCGGTATTTTATCAGTCTGAAAACGGAGTGTGGCTGACCGGACCGGTGGAAAGTAAATATCTGGAAGTCATGGGCAGAGAATAAGGTGACGGAGGAAGCAGTATGGAGAGATGGTTGGTAACAGGAGCAAACGGATTTCTAGGCTCCAGGCTTATGAAATTTTACCAGGGAAAATATGAGATAACGGGAGCACATCACGGGAATCTGGATATCACGGATGAGGCAGCGGCGGCAGAATTCGTGAGAGCGGCGGCCCCGCAGCTGGTCATTCACTGCGCGGCCATATCCAACACTGGGACGTGCCAGGAAAATCCGGGCCTGTCGGAGGCGGTCAATGTGAATGGGGCTGTGAACCTGGCACGGGCCTGCAGGGAAACCGGGAGCAGGCTGATCTTTATGAGTTCGGATCAGATTTACGCGGGAAACCGGACCATGATACCGGCGAAGGAGGAGAATACTCCGGAGGCGGTCAATGTCTACGGGCTTCACAAACGGCAGGCAGAGGAGGAAATCCTGGATATACTTCCGGACTCGGTGTGCCTCCGATTGCCGTGGATGTATGATTTCCCCTGGCGGGGGCTAAAGAGCAACAGCAACCTTCTGGGGAATTTACTGAAGGCTTTGATTCAAAACTGCCCATTGACGCTTCCTGTCCACGATTATCGCGGAATCACCTGGGCCATGGAGGTTGTGAAAAATATAGAGGCGGCGGGAAAGCTTCCAGCGGGAATCTATAACTTTGGCAGCGGAGGTACGCTGTCCACATATGAGACGGCGAGAGCGGTTCTGGCGATGGTGACAGAAGGGGAGGACAGAAGCGGACTTCTCATTCCTGACCGGGAGCGGTTTGCAGAACAGCCCAGGAACCTGCTGATGGATACAGAAAAAATACGAGGCTGTGGGATTGAATTTCCGGATACGGTGGAAGGATTCCGCAGGTGTTTTGAGGAGAGTCCGGAATATATGACGGGGATGATCCTGCAGTGATAGGAATGGTCTTTCGCGGGGAAAAGGCATCAGAGTCGAAATGAGGGGAAGCCGGGCGGAAAAGTGCCTTAACTTCCCGGAGAATCATCAGGGAAAAGTCGAAAAATGTAGAAAAACAGCGGAAAGCTGAAGAATCGATTGTCAAAGCCGGAGAGAGTATGATATACTTTTCCCGGCTTTATGTCTGCCCGGAGTGAGGCGGCGTAAGGCCGGATGCGGAATCTGTTATATATTCTGTTGTTGCAAAAGAAGGAAAGCTTTGGAGTCAGGAGGAAATTCTGGTGGTAAGGTTTAAAAATTACGTGAAGGCGGGAAGCCTTTCAGAGGCCTATGAGCTGAATCAGAAAAAGAGCAGTATTGTAGGCGGCGGTATGATGTGGCTGAAGCTTCAGAGCCGCGTGAAAATGACCCTGATCGATTTGTCGGGACTGGGGCTCGATACGATCGAGGAGACGGATGAGGAATTCCGGATCGGCTGCATGTGCACCCTGCGCATGCTGGAGACACATGAGGGGCTGAATACATATTTTCAGGGAGTTTTTAAGGAGTGCACGCGGGCGATTGTGGGCGTTCAGTTTCGAAACGGGGCCACGGTCGGAGGCAGTGTGTTTGGAAGATTTGGTTTTTCCGATATCATGACCTGCCTGATGGCGCTCGATACTTATGTGGAGCTTTATCAGGGCGGAGTCGTCTCCCTGAAAGAGTTTAACCACATGAAATACGACCGCGATATTCTGGTGCGCATAATTATAAAAAAAGACGGCAGAAGGGCTGCTTACGCGGCTCAGAGACGGTCCGGTACGGATTTCCCGCTGATTGCCTGCTGTGTGGCAAAAAAAGAGGGGACATGGTACGTATCGGCCGGAGCCAGGCCTTCCAGAGCGGAAGTGGTGGAAGTCGCAGGCACAGGCGTGAATGGCAGTGTGGATTGCGGTACAGTGGCAGACTGTTTCCATTTTGGGAGTAATACGAGAGGAAGCGCCGAATACCGGAGGCATCTGACGGAAGTTTACGCAGGGCGGCTGATGAAGCAGCTCGGCGGGGAGGTATAGAACGTGGAGATAGAATTTACTTTAAATGGAAAAGTGACGTATGCGGAGATCAAGGACGATACATCCCTGTATGATTTACTCCGGGCAAAAGGCTGCTACAGTGTAAAATGTGGCTGTGAGACGGAAAACTGCGGCCTGTGCACCGTTCTGGTCGATGGGAAGTCAGTTCTCTCCTGCTCTATGCTGGCAGCCCGTGTCGATGACCGGGACGTGGTGACTCTGGAAGGCGTTCAGAAGGAAGCGGAAGAGTTTGGAATGTATCTGGCGGGAGAGGGGGCCGAACAGTGCGGATTCTGCAGTCCCGGCCTGATCATGAACGTGCTTGCAATGGAAAAGGAACTGATTCAGCCGGAAGAGGATGCGATCAGGGAGTACCTTGCTGGCAATCTCTGCCGGTGCAGCGGCTATATGGGCCAGATGAGGGCCATCAGAAAGTATCTGGCGAGGGGAGGAGAGGCGAGATGAAAATGGAAATGCATGCGGTAAATTCCCCCGTAGTAAAGGTGGATGCCAAGGCGCTGGTAACGGGAAAGCCCGTCTATACGGATGATTTGGCGCCGAAGGACAGCCTGATTGTAAAGGTGCTCCGCAGTCCTCACGCTCATGCCCTGATTAAGGCAATCGATGTGAAAGCTGCCTCCGAAGTGGACGGGATTGCCTGTGTACTGACCTATGAGGATGTGCCGGATAAGCGTTTTACCATGGCAGGACAGACGTATCCGGAGCCCAGCCCCTATGACAGGCTGATTCTGGACAGGAGAATGCGGTTTGTAGGAGATGCAGCGGCTGTCGTGGCGGGCGAGACAGAGGAAGCGGTGGATCGCGCCCTTCGCCTCATCAAGGTGGAGTATGAGGTCCTGGAGCCCGTCCTCGATTTCCGTCAGGCGAAGGATCACGAGATTCTGGTTCATCCGGAAGAAAACTGGAAGAGCCTCTGTCCGGTTGGAGCGGATAACAAACGTAATCTGTGCGCTTGCGGCGGAGAGGAGGACGGCGACGTGGAGAGCACGCTGAAACGGTGCGAGTATGTGATTGATCGTGTTTACCATACGAAGGCAAACCAGCAGGCCATGATGGAGACGTTCCGCGCTTACACCTATATGGATACATATGGCCGTCTGAATGTGGTGGCCTCCACTCAGATTCCATTTCATGTGAGAAGGATCCTCGCCCATGCGCTCGATGTACCGAAATCCATGGTGCGCGTGATTAAACCGAGAATCGGCGGCGGATTCGGAGCGAAGCAGACCGTGGTGGCGGAAGTCTATCCGGCTATAGTGACCATGAAGACGGGAAGGGCGGCCAAGATCGTCTATTCCCGCTATGAGACCCAGATTGCCTCGTCTCCGCGCCACGAGATGGAGATACGCGTGCGCCTGGGCGCGGACGCGGAAGGAACGATTAAGGCTATTGACGTCTACACCCTTTCCAATACGGGGGCGTACGGAGAGCACGGACCGACAACGGTTGGACTTTCCGGCCATAAATCCATTCCGCTTTACCGGACACCGGAAGCATTCCGGTTCCGTTATGACGTGGTCTATACAAACGTTATGTCCTCCGGTGCTTACCGCGGATATGGAGCGACACAGGGGATTTTCGCAGTGGAATCTGCCGTCAATGAGCTTGCGGCCGCGCTTCACATGGATCCGGTTGTGCTGCGGGAGAAGAACATGGTAAAGGAAGGCGATGTGATGCCGGCCTACTACGGCGAGAAGCTGAGCAGCTGCGCGCTGGACCGTTGTATGGCGAGAGCGAAGGAAATGATCGGATGGGATCGGAAATACCCGCGCGTGGACATGGGCAATGGGAAGGTCCGGGGAGTCGGAGCGGCCATGGCTATGCAGGGATCCGCCATTTCCAACGTGGACGTGGGTTCGGTGGAGATCCGTGTCAATGACGACGGCTTCTATACCCTGATGATCGGTGCCTCCGACATGGGTACCGGATGTGACACGATTCTGGCACAGATGGCAGCAGACTGTCTGGAATGCAGTATGGACCAGATCGTCGTGCACGGCACCGATACAGATGTGTCTCCTTACGATTCCGGTTCCTATGCCTCCAGCACCACGTATCTGACGGGAATGGCGGTTGTCCGGGCCTGTGAGGAACTGAGGCAGAAAATCGTGGAAAAGGGAGCGGATTACTTAGGATGCGATGCAGCGAAGCTGGAATTTGACGGCAAACGGGTCTATCAGCCGGAAGGGGAATTAGAGATCTCCTTAAAGGATATCGGCAACCGCATCATGTGCTGCAACGAGAAGATGCTGTCAGCCGGATACACCCATACTTCCCCGGTATCACCGCCTCCATTTATGGTGGGAATGGCCGAGGTGGAAGTGGATACGGAGACCGGTGAGGTGGAGCTGATCGATTACGCGGCTGTTGTTGACTGCGGAACGGTCATTAATCCGAATCTGGCGAGAGTTCAGACCGAGGGCGGAATCGCCCAGGGCATCGGTATGGCGCTGTATGAGGATATCACCTACACGAAAAAGGGTCACCTGATTGAAAATTCCTTCCTTCAATATAAGCTTCCAACCAGGATCGATGTGGGAAACATCCGGGTGGAATTTGAGAGCAGCTACGAGCCGACCGGCCCGTTTGGCGCGAAGTCCATCGGCGAGATTGTGATCAACACTCCGTCACCTGCCATCGCGGGCGCTGTGGCGAATGCGGTCGGAGTGCAGATTCGGGAGCTTCCGATCACTGCGGAGAAAGTGTATCGGGGGATGCGTGAGCAGGGAAAAGAGTAAAATAAAAGAGGGACCGGAACATGAAATATTCTCAATGTTCTGGTCCCTCTTTTATGATAAAAAGAGTATAACATGAGAACAGCGCCGGTATACTATGAGCACTTAGCGAGGTCTTTCACGAGCTTAGTGCGAGTCATACCTGTACACTTGATGAGGTGCTTCACGAATCTAGTGTACAAGTATAATAAGAAAATCAGTTGTTTTAGAAAGCAGCAGAGGGATCGTGGAGTGGTTTAAAAACAAAATATCCTAAATTTTAGGGTAAAATAGTGTTGTTATATCCTAAAAATTAGGATATAATTATTGTGAGAGGAAGTGATGAAGTGGAGAATAAAACGTTTGCCATCAGAAGCCAGGCATCAGCAGAGGATATTATCAAAATTAGAAAACGGTTGAGTTTAACTCAGCAGAGACTGGCAGACTTTATGAATGTTTCAAAAAAAACAGTAGAATACTGGGAACGAAAAAAGAAACCAATTACAGGGCCTGTTGTCACTCTGTTAAAGATATTGGAAGAAAATCCCGCTTTAATGGAATACTATACAATCCCTGAGAGATGTTTTCCCTTAAGACTTTGGTATATGTATCATGATGAGATATGCTCGGTTATAGATGTAGACGAGAAAAACAGGAGAATCAAGCTTTATAATTTTACTGACAGCTATTTGAAAAGGGCCTTCGGCAGGAATTCGGAGCCGAACTACCAGGATTATGAGGAATTTATCGAATCGCGATGTTTCCCGAAAGACAGAGATAAGATGAAATTAATTTTAGATGATCTGGGAATACCGTTCTATGAGCCGATGCTGATCATTGAAAAGACAGAGGGCAAAATGGCGGAGGATGATTTCTGGATCAGAATTGAGAGGTGATCTCATATGACAGAATTATTTGAGCAGGATAGAAAGACTGATAACAGGCAGTCTTCTAAAGGAAATCAGTTAAAATGGTATAATGGGAATACATGGTATAAAGCTGATTATACAGGCTATGAAGGTTTGGCGGAATATATGGTCTCCCATCTTCTGGTTCTGTCTGATCTGAAAAAGAATGATGTCTGTCTTTATGATACAGAGCAGATAAGATATAAAAAGAATATGTTTCATGGGTGTAAGAGTACGAATTTTTTATCGGATGGCTGGCAGTTGATTACATTGGAACGCTTGTTTAAAAACTTTTTTGGAGAGAGTTTGATGACAAGTATGTATAAAATTACTTCCTATGAAGAAAGAATTAAATTTATGGTAGATCAGATTATCCGAATAACCGGATTGACGGATTTTGGAAAGTATGTAAGCAGGCTTATTACAATTGACGCCCTTTTTCTGAATGAAGACAGGCATACCCACAATATAGCTGTTCTTATAGATTCATACAACCAGTTTCACTACTGTCCTTTTTTTGATCATGGCGCCTCGCTGCTGTCAGATACCTCCATGGATTATCCTTTGAATCAGGAGGTATATCTGCTGATGAATGAAGTAAAATCCAAAACGTTTTGCAGCAGTTTTGATGAGCAGTTAGATATTGTGGAAAAACTGTATGGGAGGCAGATCACCTTTCGATTCACAAAGCAGGAGGTACACAGATTGATTATGTCAGAGCCATACTATCCAATAGAAATAAAAAACAGAGCAGAAGATATCCTTTTGTATCAGATGAAAAAGTACGCTTATTTATTCCTGTGAATTCAGCATTTATAATTATGCAGGGTCTGCATATGTGAAACCGGACGGCCCCTTAAGTGTATCACCTGATAAGGTCCCGAGGGCCGTCCGGTTTTGCATATGATGAAAGTATTATTCACAGAAACTTACACAATGTCGCTCAATTTACTTTAAAAGCCCCTTCTCAGTCAAAAAGTCTTTTGCGACATCTTTTTCATCCTTCTGATCCACTTCCACAGCGTAGTTCATGGCGCGCATCTCATCGTCGGAGATCTGGCCTGTCAGTTTTTCCAGGGTTTCGCTTAACTTGGGATATTTCTTTAAGGTGTCCTGGCGGACCACGGTGGCGCCGTAATAGGTGGCAAAGATGTGCTGATCATCTTCCAGCAGGGATACATCGGCCACGCTCAGCTGGGCGTCGGTGGTGTATGCATTGGTGACATCGATCTGTTTATCGGCCATGGCGGTGTACTTTAAGGCGATATCGATGTCCTTGACATCCTTGAAGTTCATGTTGTAGGCGGACGCGAGGTAGTTGAAGCCATCCTCACGCTCCATGTAGTCGGGATTCCCCCCAAATACCAGCTGGTCTGATACGGCGGCCAGGTCTGTGAAGGTCTTGAGGGAATACTGGTCGGCAGCTTCTTTTCTCACTGCCAGGGTATAGGAGTTCTGGAAGCCATAGAGGCCGGTCCAGTGGAGTCCCATCTCTTCGTAGCCCTTCTGAAGATTCTCATAGAGGACATCGGAATCGTTCTCCTGTTCCTTCTTTAATACGGTGAGCCAGCCGGTTCCAGTGTATTCCGGATATAAGTCGAAATCCCCCTTTAACAGTGCCGGCTGGATGTTCGTGGTACCACCGCCGACGCCTTTGGTAATCTCTACTTTTACACCAAGATCATGCTCGATTAACTGGCCGATAATCTCGGTCAGTACGTACTGCTCCGTCATGGGCTTGGACGCGATCTTTATGGTTCCCTGTTCTTTCTTTGCGCATCCGCCGAGTGACAGCGCTGCGATGGCTGCTGTTCCGATGACTGCGGCGGCAGCTAGTTTTTTCAATTTTTTCATTACTGAATCCTCCTGTAATCGATCTGTATTCCCGCGGGCAATGAGCCTGACGGACACGCTGGCGCGTTCATTTGGCGACTGCCGCGAGGGTCAAATACCCGCCGCCCGCTGCACTGTAAATTTGATGTTACGCTGCTTGCGGCGTTTTTTTTGATTTGTGGTCCGTGTGATACGGAGCCCTTTATATAAAAGCAAGGGGTTCTATTCTTAACCGGCCACCAGCCGGCGGACAAAATCCGTTGCAGGATGTTCCAGGAGCTGGGTGGGCGTTCCGTCCTGAATGATATGCCCCTGATCCATGACGAGGACGCGGCTGCCAAGCTTTAAGGCTTCCTTGATATCGTGAGTGACAAAGACGATGGTTCCGCCCAGTTCCTCATGAATCCGAAGGATCTCCTCCTGAAGCCGCTTGCGGGTGATCTCGTCGACTGCGCCGAAGGGCTCGTCCATCAGAATGATCTTTGGAGAGTTCATCAGTGCTCTGGCGATTCCGACTCTCTGGCGCTGACCACCGGATAATTCGCTGGGATAGCGCTTCAGCATCTCTGCGTCCAGACCGACGGTCTTCGCTAGCTGACGGGCGCGGGCCGCGATGGCCGCTTTGTCCGGGGACTTATAGAGATTCGGCACGTAGCAGATATTTTTCTCGATGGTCATATGCGGGAAGAGGCCGATCTCCTGAATGACATAGCCGATGCCCCGCCGCAGCTCATTGATATCTGTATGGGAAATGTCCGTGCCATTGATACAGACGGTTCCCTGTTCCGGTGTGAGCAGCCCGTTCATCAGCTTCAGGGCTGTGGTCTTGCCGCAGCCGGAACTGCCGATCATGGTTAAAAAAGTGCCCTGTTCCACACTTAAATTAAAATGTTCCAGGATCGGGTTTGGTCCATAGGACATGGTAATATCCTTTAATTCGATAACGCTCATGATAATCCTCCTAACAGCGGTATGTTCCCTTACGGAGCCAGATGCCATTTCTTACGAATATGACGTTCAATATAAGCCACCAGCTGATCGGATGCGAGAGCCACGAGGGCGATCAGGATGCTGCCTGCATACGTCATGGCGGCGTTGTTCGTCGTGATGCCGCGGTAGATGGCTACTCCCAGGCCGCCTGCTCCGATATAGGAGGCGATACCGCTGAGTGAGATCGTCATGACCACCATACTGCGGAGTCCTGCCACGATGACCGGGAGCGCCAGAGGCAGCTTGACCTTATAAAGAATCTGCCAGGGCGTGCTTCCCATGCCCTTTGCCACCTCGATGGTGGACGCCTCAATGGTGGTGATGCCGGTATAGGTGTTGCGGACCATAGGCAGCAGTCCATAGATGGTGAGCGCGATGGTTGCGGTCTTATTGCCGATGCCGGTAAATGGGATTAAAAAGCCCAGCATGGAAATCGATGGAATCGTATAGGCCACGTTGATGACCCCGATAATCCATGTGGCGAACCGCCGGTGCTCGCTGATTACAATACCGAGAAAGAGACCGATGGAGCCGGAGATGAGAATCGCTGTCGATGCGATCTTTATATGCTGAAGAATCAGCTCCTGGAAGAACGGCCAGCGTTCCGCGTAGAGGGAAAAGATTCCATGAATCATGAGATGACCTCCATTCTGTCATTGGTATGAATGATACGTGAGATAGAACACACGTTCTGACTATTATACTACAAAAGTGGTGGGGAGGCAACCAGATTCTGGAAAATATTTGTTGTTCATTCCGTGTACTGTAATGTGGCCGGAAACGAAAAGAACAGAATGAAAATGAGGCCTGCCGGATTGGCAGACCTCACTTTTATTTTTAGAAAAGAGTGCTTGTGATGGCGGAATTTCATTACTCTTTTTCGTAACCTTCATAGGTGACAATACCCTGCTTATTTGTGCTGAAGTACTTGTCGTCGCCGTTCTTTAAGTTCTTCTTGCCCTTAGCGAGTTTTCCGGAGGTGCCGATTAAGTAGTCTTCGCCATTGTAAGATACAACCTCGTATTTTGCATCGCGGTCAGCCTTCAGCAGGCGGCCCTTGATGTAGATGGAATCGTCATAGATTCCGTTGTAGCCGGCGCCCTTGTCGCTGCCGGACTTGCGGAAGTTGTAGGTGTATTTCTCGCCGTCGATATCGATGGTGGTCTTGCCGGTAGCCATGACGCCTTCCTTAGGAGAATCTCCGAAGTAGTATACGTCGCGCTCGTCAGCAGAATCCGGAAGATCGCTTTCTGCCTCGATCTCTTCGTAGGAATCGATCTTCTTGTCGTCATCGAAGGTCAGCATATAGAGTCCGTGAAGCATTTCGCCCTTTTCGTTGAATGCGTAGCGGTAGTTGTTGATTGTCTTGATCTGGCTCTTGACGAGATCGCCGTTGTTCTGAGCGTAGAACCAGTATTCTGTTCCGTCATCGTAAGCTTCAGGATCTACCTCTGCGCCTGGAATGGTCTTGAACCAGCCCTTGGCCAGCCAGCACTGTTCCGGAAGGTTGTAGTATAAGTTGCTTCCGCTTGCAGTTGAGGTGGAAGCCTTGGCATACCACTCGGATTCCGCTGCGCCGTTTTCATTGAAACGGTATTTTAAACCGTTGATGGTCTTGGTGGTATCTTTTACTTTTTTACCGTTGGTACCGAAGTAGAACCAGTAGGTTCCATCGAAGTTATCCTCTTCCGTATCCGGATCGTCTACCTCCTGAAGGCTCCATGCGTTTAATACAGAAGCGCCGTCATCGGAGTTGCCGCAGTAGTACACGCCTTCTCTCCAGGCTTCATCGCCTGTGATTCGCTCGGAATCCTCTCCAACCCATCCGAAGAGCATTCTTCCTTCTGAGTCAAACGCATATTTTTTCCAATCTCCGTTGGCTTTGCGGATCGATTTAAAGGAGGTCTTTCCGGAGCTGGAGGCCTTGTAGGCTTTTCCGTTGTTCTGGAAGTAGTACCAGTACGTCTCCGGTGAGTCCTCTTCCTCGTAATCGGAAGGGATTTCCCGCCATTCGTTGGATACCATGGCGCCTACGGAGTTTACATAATAGTAGTCATCGTCATATTCAATGACGCTGCTCTTGGCCATATCTCCTGATGAATCGAGATAGAACCAGTTGTCGCCTGATTTCTTCCAGGCATCGGTCACTCTGCTTCCGCTGGAGTCGATATAGACCCAGTTGTCGCCTTCCATGGTCCAGCCCTGTGCTGCAAATGCTGTCATAGATGCGCCTATGGTAAATAGCGCGGCAGCGCATGGAAGAATCCATTTTTTCATCTGTTTCTTCATAAATTAATTTCCCCTTTCAAAAGAAAATCGTATCCTCTCAGCAGCTCTCCTGCTGATAACACGACTTTAAACCATGGAGCGGCTCCAAGGTCAAGCGGAGTAAAAAAGGCGTAAGAATGCGTAAGAAAATAAAAAAATATTAAGAAAATCAGCTCTTGACCATGGACCTGCTCCATGGTTTAAAATAAATATTTTTTTCTTCCCAATCCTGCCGTGTTATGATAGCTATATAATGATAATGTCACTTACTAACCGTCATTTGTTGAAATCGACATCTTATTGTCAGATTATTATAATGAAGTTACAGGAGACAGGCAGGGCTGCAACAGAGAGGAAAACATTATGTATACAAAAACATTTCAGGTTGTCCAATACCTGGCTGACACTCTGGATAGTTATGTCACCTCCAGACAGCTGGGGGCACATCTGGGAGTCAGCAGCAGGATGATTCTCCGCTATGTCAAGGAAGCAGAAGCGCTGGGAGGGGAGAACGGATTTGAAATCCGTTCTTATAAGGGAAGGGGGTATCAAATAAAAATCACAGATCAGGTGCGCTGCCAGGCATTTTTTAAGGACATGGGAGGCCACACGGGCAGTCAGGGGGATGAGCTGATACGGGAAGTGGTGAGACGGATCCTGATCTGTGACGGATGTAAAATGGATGAGCTGGAAGAGCTGTTCAATTACAGCCGTTCCAGCATGTCCAGAATTACGACGCTGTCCAACTCCTATCTGGAGAATTTCGGACTGGAGCTGTTCAGCAAAGCCTATACGGGACTCTACATCAGCGGGAATGAGATCAGCATCCGGGACTGTATGTACCATCTGCTGGAAAAGACAGAGGAAGAGGAAATCTGGAACACCCTCGATATCCGGGAGGTGCAGGAGAGGGATATCCGCAAGTGGATGGACAGATGCTTCAAAAAATACGGGCTCTGTGCAAAGGAAAAAGAAGAGCAGCAGTTTTTCAAATACCTGGCCATTACGATCAAGAGAATCTCTCTCGGAAAGGAGATTTACTTCGGCTATCTGGCTCATTTGGATGGAAAAGAGCCGTTCAAAGCGCAGATGAAGACGACCAGGTGTCTGTTAAAGAAGTATTTTCCCAATAACAGGCTGGAAGGGGAGTGCATGTATTTGACTCTGATCTGGATGCAGACGTTTGGAGGAAACAGCCGGATCAACCAGATCGACGAGCACAATCTCATGTTTTTCCACGGCCTGGTCATGAAGGGGCTGAAAAAAATCCAGGATAACTACGGTGTGGATTTGAACGGCGATGAAGTGCTGGTCAACGGCCTGATCCTCCATGTGGCCTCCAGTTACGGCAAATACCTGGTACATATGGAGACGGAGAATCCGTTTTATGAGGAACTGCAGAAGATCTATCCAACGGCCTACTATTACGCCATCGAGCTGGCGGAATGCATTACGGAGTATACAAAACAGAATCTCTCCGTCGGCGAACTGGGATTCCTCACCATGTACTTTGCGTCTTCCCTGGAACAGGAGAATAAGATCCGTAAGTTTAAGACTGTTTTAATCAGTGAGACCATGCCTGGGGCTGCGCGCCTCTTAAAGAGCCGGCTGGAGCAGACCTATACCGGGCTGGAAGTAATGGATATGGGGAATTACGGAGAAGGAGATGCGCTTCCGGAGGAGGCGGACTTTTATATCACGATGCTTCCCTGCGGCCAGGAGAGCAGCCTGGGAAAGGAAGTGGTCACAGTCAGCCCGTTTCTGAATGAAAAGGACCAGATGAGGATCAATTTCGCCCTGATGCGGTTGAAAAGGCGGGAAAGCTTAGAGACCCTGTGCAGGCGGGACGGTTTTTATCTGTGGGACAAGCCCATGAGAAAAAAAGGCGTGCTCACCAGAATCTGCGATCTGCTGATCGAGCAGGGAAGGCTTGAAGAAGAACAGAAGAATGCCGTCATGAAGCGGGAAAATCTGGTGTCCACGGAGATATCGCCCTTTGCGGCGCTGCCACACTGTCTGATTGATGGAGAGAGTTTTTTCGTCTTCGTACTGATGAAAAATCCTGTTCCATGGGGAAAGGCCAACGTGAGGCTGGTGATCCTGGGCTGCTTTAAAAGAGGAGATGAGAAAATCAAAGAAGTGCTGGAACGACTGTTCCTGCTGGTATCGGATGAAGAGTGGATCAATAAACTGGCAGGCAGTAAATGCTATGAAGAATTTATTACATATTTAAGGGAATTTGATGGAGGGTACCTATGCTGACAGACATATTGACAAAGGACGTAGTCCGGCTGGATGTGGAAGGACTTACAACACCGGAGGAGGTAATTCATTTTAGCGGTCAGCTGTTAGTGGACAGTGGGAAAGTGAAGGAAACTTATATTGAAAAAATGGAGGAGGCATTCCATAACCTGGGCCCCTATATGGTAATGGCGCCGGGAATCGCGATGCCTCACGCAAGACCATCGGGAGATGTGTCTGAGCCCTGCATCAGCTTCATCAGGCTCAAAGAACCTGTGTCGTTTCATCACCCCTTTAATGATCCGGTAAGACTCGTATTTGCTCTGGGCGGTGTGGAAAACGACAGCCATCTGGCATTACTTCAGGAACTGGGGAGATTTCTGGAGGACGATAACGTCAGAGAACGGCTATTGACAATCACCTCTTACGGGGAACTGGCAAAATTAATATAGAAGGAGAATTTATGAGAGTGATAACAGTGTGTGGAATGGGATTTGGCACCAGTCTTATGCTTCTGATGACGATTAAGGATATCGGTAAGAAGCATCACGTAGCAGTGGAAGGGGAAGCGGTGGATCTGGGTTCCTACAAAGGAAAGCCCTGTGATCTGATTGCGGCTTCCTCGGAGATCGCCAAACAGATCGTGGCCGATGTGCCGGTTCTGTCGGTTACCAATTTACTCGACAAAAAGGGGATCGAAGAAATGATTCTTCCTTATATGAAATAACTGAGGAGAAGACAAAAGGAGAAGAACGGTATGATAAAATTTTTAGTTGATTTCTTAAGCCAGCCTACGGTTGTGTTAGGCCTTGTAGCTATGATTGGTCTGATCGCTATGAAAAACAGCGTGTCGGATGTGATTTCAGGAACCTTTAAGACGATTCTGGGATTTTTAATACTGAGCGCCGGATCCAATGTCATTGTGGGGGCTTTGATTCCGTTCAGTTCTATGTTTAACAGCGCGTTCGGCATGGCGGGAATTGTGCCGGAGGATAACTCTCTGGTGGCTGCTGTGCAGGTCGTATTGGGATTTGAGACGCCTCTCATTATGCTGTTCTCATTTCTGATCAATCTGCTTCTTGCGCGCATCACGCCGTTTAAGTATATTTTCCTGACCGGACATATGATGTTCTCATTCGCAGGTACCATGGCAATCGTACTGGATCAGATGGGAATCAGGGGATGGGAAGCGGTGGCTATCGGCTCTGTAATCCAGGGAATATCCATGATCGTATTCCCGGCTATCGCCCAGCCGTTTGTGAGAAAAATATTAAAGACGGATGAAGTGGCGTTTGGTTTCTGGGGAAGCTCCCTTGTCTGTCTGAGCGGATTCGTAGGCGGCCTGTTCGGCAAAAAGGACCGTGATCCGGAACAGGACACCTGGGAACAGGTTCACGTATCCGACAAATTGGGTTTCCTGAAGGATATGTCCATCCTCATGGCCATCGTCATGATTGTGGTATATATCCTGACCGCACTGATTGCAGGCCGTGAGACGGTGACGGCGCTGTCGGGCGGACAGAACTACATCATCTATACCCTGATTCAGGCGCTCACCTTTGTGGCGGGCGTACTCGTCCTCTTACAGGGAGTCCGCATGTTCCTGGGGGAAATTATTCCCGCGTTCAAGGGCATCAGTGAGAAGCTGGTTCCAGGCGCCAGACCGGCCCTGGATATCCCGATTTTCTACAGCGTCGGACCGATGGCAACTACTGTTGGTTTCCTGGCGGCGATGGTGGGCGGTATCATCAGCACCATGATTACCACCAGAATGAACGTTGTTGTGCTTCCGGGTGTGATCGGCCTCTTCTTCATGGGCGGCGCGGCAGGTGTGTTCGGCGATAAACTGGGCGGCAAAAAGGGCGCTGTGACAGCAGGTCTCTTCCTCGGTGTGTTCTTCACACTGATTGTGGCGGTTGCATATCCCTTCGTCAATGTGGGCGCTTACGGAGTGGAAGGCTTATGGTTTGCTTCGACGGATGCCATTATCGTATCGGTGCTGATGCGCCTTGTGGGTATGGTGTTCGGCATCCCGCTGTAAGACGGTTGATTGTTACAATTTTATTTAGAAAGAAGGACATAAAATGGAAAGATTCGCAAGGACAGTTTTGGGCGACATAAAGGGAGAGGAGATGGGATTTACGTATCCCCATGAGCATCTCCACGCGGTTCCGCCGCCATGCCAGAAGGATAGAGATTTAGAGCTGAGCAGCTATGTAAACAGCGTACAGGAACTCCTGAATTTTAAGGAGGTCGGGGGACGTACCCTGGTGGAAGCCTCTACGCTGGACTATGGCAGGGATTTGAACATTCTGAAACGGATGGCTCAGGAGACCGGAGTTCATATTATCGCTACCACCGGCTTTAATAAGCACATCTACTATCCAGCCTGGGTGGCGGAAAAGTCCATGGAAGAGATCGCGGGTATGCTGGCAAAGGATGTGATGGAAGGCGGCGACGGATCGGATGCGAGAGCCGGATTCATCAAAATCGGCACGTATTACAATATGATCCATCCTCTGGAGAAAAAGACGACAATCGCGGCGGCCACCGCACAGAAAGCCTGCAAAGCGCCGATCTGGGGGCATACGGAGGCCGGCACCATGGGCATGGAGGTGCTTGATATCCTGGAAAATGAAGGCGTGGATTTAACCACGGTGGCCCTGGGCCATCTGGACCGCAATCCGGACGAGTACTATCTGCTTAAGCTGGCCGACCGGGGAATCTATATTCAGTTTGACGGGCCAGGCAAGGTAAAATACCATCCCGATTCTACGAGAGTAGCCCTCATCCGCTCCCTGATCGGGCATGGTTACGGCAGGCAGCTGCTGATATCCGGGGATATGGGACGCGCCTCCTATTTAGAGGCCTACGGCGGAGGTCCGGGATTCCGCTTTATCAAGACGAAATTTATCGCCCGTCTTCTGGACGAGGGTATCAGCCAGCAGGATATCGACACAATCTTTATCGAGAATCCCAAGCGGTGGCTGGCCGTATTTTAAGGAGGGCGCACATGATTGAATCGATCAGACTCATGGCAATTATCCGTGATGTGGAGCCTATTTACGCTGTCCCCATTGCAGAGATGCTGGTGAGCGAAGGAATAACCGGCATTGAAGTGTCCTTAAGTGACGCAGAAAAAGGATTCGGCTGTATTGAGAACATTCAGAAGAGATTTTCACCGGATAAAATCTGTTTGGGAGCCGGCACGGTTACGAAGAAGGAGGAGGTGGACCGGCTGGCCGCCATGAAGATTCCTTTTTTCTTAACGCCGGGCTACGACGACGAACTGGTGGCTTACGGCCTGTCAAAGGGCATGGAGGTTCTGCCTGGCGTCCTGACACCGGGAGACGTGCAGAAGGCGCTTAACAGAGGCGTCAGGCGTCTCAAGCTGTTCCCGGCCGATGCCTTTGGAATGTCTTATATTAAAAGTCTGAAGGGGCCTTTTCCGCAGGCAGAGTTTGTGGCTGTGGGAGGCGTGAATGAGACGAATGTGTCCCAGTTTCTGAAGGCAGGTTTTGCCGGCGCGGCCGCCGGCAGCAATCTGGTGCCCCGTAAATCCACGGATGGGAATCTGGAGCTGATCCGGCAGAAAGCCCGGCTGTACGTCCAGGCAATGGAAAGGGAGGCATAAAGCGATGGCATTTATCGTCCAGAATATGACCTGGCCTATGGTGAAAGAACGGCTGGAGGTGTGTTCCACCGCCATAGTACCCATAGGCTCCACGGAACAGCACGGCTATCACCTCCCTCTGGGAACCGACGTCTTCCTGGCGGAACATCTGGCTCGGCTCATATCCGACCGCACTGGGGCGCTGGTATTTCCAACACTCAATTTCGGCTATTCCTGGGTATGGCGCGACCGGATCGGCACCATATCCCTCCCTCAGGACCATTTACAGCTTATATTAAAGGACATTGTAAAATCCGTGGAGCGGTACGGCGTGACGAAGCTCGTCTTTTTAAACGGCCATGAAGCCAACGGCGCCTCCATGAAGTATGCGGTCCGCGATATCCAGGACACCACCTCTGTGAAGGTTCTGGGAATGTTTTACCCGGGACTTCAGCCCATTTACGACAAATATATGGAGAGTCCTACCTGGGGAGGCATGTTCCACGCCTGCGAGTTTGAGACATCACTTATGCTGTCTGCCAGGGAAGAGCTGGTTCACATGGACCTGGCCCGGGCCGAGTATCCGGACAGGCCGCCCCTTTACGGGATGGACAATACCTCCATCGGCGACTTGAGCGTGTCCGGTACATACGGCGATCCCACGGCCGCGGCTAAAGATAAGGGGGACCGCATGTTTGAGGAGTTCGCCGCGAAAGCAGCGGATCTGATTACCAGGCAATAAAGAATAGATGCACAGTATCGAAAAGAAGGCCGCTGCAGGGCTTTAAAAACCCTGCGGCGGCCTTCTTATTATTTTGTATCCTGCACACGCAGATTCTTCTGCGCGGTAGACAGCATCAGTTTAATTCGGTTTAACTGGTTTACCTCGCTTGCGCCCGGATCGTAGTCCACGGCGATGATATTGGAATTCGGATATGCTCTCCGAAGCTCCTTGATGACGCCCTTGCCCACGATGTGGTTGGGGAGGCATCCGAACGGCTGCGTGCAGACGATGTTGCCGACGCCGCTGTGGATGAGCTCCAGCATCTCACCGGTCAGGAACCAGCCCTCGCCGGTCTGGTTGCCGATGGAGACGAAGTCCTTGGCCATGTCTGCCAAATTAGCGATGCGGGCCGGGGCGGTAAAGTGTTTGCTCTTTACCAGTTCCCTGCGGGCCACCCTGCGGAAATACTCAAGGAGCGAGATTCCCATGTTGCAGAGATTGGCGCTCGATTTTTTGCCTCCTAAGTTGGCGGCCTTAAAGTTGCTGTTGTAGAAGCAATATAACAGGAAATCCATCAGATCCGGCATCACGGCCTCGGCGCCCTCGGATTCCAGCAGTTCCACGATGTGGTTGTTGGCCAGAGGCGAGAACTTGACGAGGATTTCTCCGACGATTCCGACCTTTGGCTTCTGGAGTCCCGGAATTCTGGGAAGCTCATCGAAATCCCGGATGATTCCCGAAATATTGCGGGAAAACTCCATCATGTTCGGGATCCGCTTCGACAGGGACTTAATGCACCGCTCTTTCCATTTCTGGTGAAGCGCATTGGCGGAGCCGGGCTCCTTCTCGTATGGCCTTGTGGCGTAGAGGACCCTCATGAAAATGTCGCCGTAGACGACAGCCTGCATGGCCTTGGTAAGCAGCGGCAGCGTGATGGCAAATCCGGGGTTCGTCTCCATGCCGTTGGCGTTGACGGAGATGACCGGAATCTGGCCCATGCCGGCGCGCTCTAAGGCACGGCGGATAAAGCCGATATAGTTGGACGCACGGCAGCCGCCTCCGGTCTGGCTCATGAAGATGGCCGTGTGGTCTAAATCGTATTTGCCGGACAACAGGGCATCCATGATCTGGCCTACCACAATTAAAGAGGGGTAGCAGGCGTCGTTGTTGACGTACTTTAAGCCTGTGTCGATGGCGGAGCGGTTGTCATTCTGCAGGACCTCCACCTTGTAGCCGAAGGAGCGGATCGCCGGTTCGATTAAGTCGAAATGGATCGGCGACATCTGCGGGCAGAGGATGGTATAATCCTTCTTCATGTCCTTCGTAAATGTTATGCGGTGGTAGGCGCTGGAAATCACTTTCCGCTCATAGTGCTTCTTATCGCGCACGCGGAGCGCAGCAATGAGAGAGCGGACGCGGATTCTGGCTGCGCCTAAATTGTTGACCTCGTCGATCTTGAGCACCGTATAAATCTTTCCGGAGCCGGTTAAGATATCATTTACCTGGTCCGTGGTGACAGCGTCGAGGCCGCAGCCAAAGGAGTTTAACTGGATTAAATCCAGGTTGTTCTGTGATTTTACGTAGCTTGCGGCACGGTAGAGGCGGGTGTGGTACATCCACTGGTCCGTGACGACAAGAGGCCGTTCAATCTCTCCCAAATGGGAGATGGAGTCCTCTGTCAGGACTGCGAAGCCGTAGGAGGTGATCAGTTCCGGAATTCCGTGGTTGATCTCCGGGTCCACGTGGTAGGGACGGCCTGCAAGGACGATGCCGTGGCGGTCGTTTTCTTCCATCCACTTCAGTGTCTCCTCGCCCTTTTTCTCCATGTCCAGACGGGAGGCCAGAAGCTCCTCCCACGCCTTGTGGGCGGCCGCTTTCACTTCCTCAGCGGGAATCTGGAAATCCTCAAAGAAGACCTCGGTCAGCCGTTTTGTCAGCACCTCTTCATTGGTAAACGCCATGAAAGGATTGAGGAAACGGACGTTTTCCGTACCCAGCTCTTCCACGTTGTTTTTAATGTTTTCGGCGTAAGAGGTGACGATAGGGCAGTTAAAATGGTTGCCGGCGTCAGGAGTCTCGTTGCGCTCGTACGGAATGCAGGGATAGAAGATGGTCTTAATGCCCTGCTTGATCAGCCACTCGATGTGGCCGTGAGTGATCTTGGCCGGGTAGCATTCCGATTCACTGGGGATGGATTCGATTCCCAGCTCATATATCTTTCTGCTGGACTGCGGGGAGAGTACCGTGCGGAACTTCAGCTCCTTTAAAAAGACAGCCCAGAAGGGGTAGTTCTCATACATGTTCAGCACCCGTGGGATTCCGAGGACGCCTCTTGTGGCTAAATCCGCGCTCAGCGGCTCGTAATCGAACATGCGGTGGTATTTGTAATCAAATAAGTTGGGGATATCCCTCTTGGCCCGTTCCTTACCCAGCCCTCTCTCACAGCGGTTGCCGGTGATGAACTGCCGGCCGCCGTCGAAACGGTTGATCGTCAGAACGCAGCTGTTGGTACAGCCCTTGCAGCGCGTCATGGAGGTCTCGTAGTGAAGGCTTAAGATCTTCTCCATGCTTAACATGGAGGTGGTCTTCGTGCTGTCATACCGCTCTCTTGCGATCAGCGCGGCTCCGAAGGCGCCCATGATGCCGGCGATGTCGGGGCGTACCGCGTCACACTCGGCGATCTTCTCAAAGCTTCTTAAAACCGCGTCGTTGTAGAACGTACCGCCCTGTACGACGACGTGTTCGCCTAAATCGGAGGCGCTGGTAATCTTGATGACCTTAAATAAGGCGTTCTTGATAACAGAGTAGGCGAGACCGGCGGAAATGTCGGCCACGGTCGCCCCTTCCTTCTGCGCCTGTTTTACATTGGAGTTCATGAACACGGTGCAGCGGGTTCCGAGATCCGTGGGATTTTTTGCAAAGAGCGCTTCTCTCGCAAAGTCCTCCACACTGAAATTCAGGGAATTGGCAAATGTCTCGATGAAAGAACCGCAGCCGGAGGAGCAGGCCTCGTTTAGCTGAACGCTGTCCACGGTGCCGTTTTTAATGCGGATGCACTTCATGTCCTGGCCGCCGATGTCCAGGATGCAGTCCACGTCCGGCTCGAAAAACGCCGCGGCGTAGTAGTGGGAAATGGTCTCCACTTCCCCTTCGTCCAGCAGAAATGCGGCTTTTAAGAGCGCCTCGCCGTATCCGGTGGAGCAGGAGTAGACGATCTCACTGTCCCCGGGCAGCTGGCTGTCAATCTCGCCCATGGCCCGGATTGCCGTAGCCAGAGGGCTGCCGTTATTGCTGCTGTAAAAGCTGTACAGGAGCGTGCCGTCCTCGCCGACTAAAGCCACCTTGGTGGTGGTGGAACCGGCGTCGATACCCAGGAAGCATTTCCCGTGGTAAGAGGACAAATCGCCCTTTGTCACGCAGTGATTCTCGTGGCGTCTTGTGAACTCATCGTAGTCTGCCTGGTCTGCAAACAGCGGATCCATGCGCTTTACCTCGAATTCCATACGGATTCCGGAGGATAAGCGGGTAATTAAATCTTCCACGGACAGGAGCGCGCCGCGTTCCTCCGCGTTTAAGGCCGCGCCGATGGCGGCAAATAAATGAGAGTTCTCCGGGGCGATGATCGCGTCTCCGCTCAGATGCAGCGTGCGGATAAATGCCTTACGGAGCTCCGGCAGGAAATGAAGCGGACCTCCCAGAAATGCTACATTGCCCCGGATTGGCTTCCCGCAGGCCAGGCCGCTGATGGTCTGGTTGACCACCGCCTGAAAGATGGAGGCCGCTAAGTCTTCTCTCGTAGCGCCCTCGTTGATGAGAGGCTGGATATCAGATTTAGCGAAAACGCCGCAGCGGGCCGCAATCGGGTAGATCGCTTTGTAATCCGCCGCATATTCATTGAGTCCGGCCGCGTCTGTCTGTAAGAGCGCCGCCATCTGGTCAATAAAAGAACCGGTGCCGCCTGCGCAGATACCGTTCATACGCTGGTCGATGCCTCCGGTAAAATAGATGATTTTTGCATCTTCTCCGCCAAGTTCGATTGCAACATCGGTCTGTGGGGCATAATCAGTAAGAGAAGCGGCTACCGCAACGACTTCCTGAATAAATGGAATCTCCAGATGCTTCGACAGCGTGAGTCCGCCGGAGCCGGTAATGGCAGGCCGTAAGTCCATGGGACCGAGCAAGTCATAGGCTTTTTTTAGGAGACTCGCCAGCGTTTCCTGTATATTGGCAAAATGCCGTTCGTAATCAGCGAACAATATGTGATGATCACCGTCTAATATTGCAATCTTTACGGTGGTAGAACCGATATCGATTCCTAACGTGTTATATGTAGTCATATGCGCGGGGATACTCCCCTGCCTCCTTCGTGTATAAGTAAGTTGTCGGGCTCACCGCACCCAGTTTACCATAAAATAAGAAATAATACAATCGCCGTGCTGTGTTAAAAAGTGTTAAAAAATAGTAAAATTTGTGTAAGATCGCCAAATCTGTTTAAAGTTCGTTTGACAAAAAAGGTATGGGACTCTATAATGTATAAGTCTAAGTATGCCAAGTAAAGGGGGAAGTATCTCATGATTCGCATTTTTAAAACAGAGAACGGTCTGATTCACCAGAAGGATGAGCTGTCACCAGGATCCTGGATCGCGCTTACAAACCCTACGGCAACGGAGATTCTGGAGATTGCCAACACTTACGGGATTGATCCCGATGATTTAAGGGCGCCTCTGGATGAAGAAGAGCGTTCCCGTATTGAAACCGAGGATAATTACACCTTAATACTGGTGGATATTCCGAGTATCGAGGAACGAAACGACAAGGACTGGTATGTGACGATCCCTATGGGCATCATCACGACGGAAGAGGTCATCATCACGGTCTGCCTGGAAGAGACACCGGTACTGGGGGCGTTTATGGACGGCCGTGTGAGGGATTTCCACACGTATATGAAGACCAGGTTTATTCTGCAGGTGCTTTATAAAAACGCATCGCTGTTCCTTCAGTATCTGAGAATCATCGACAAGAAGAGCGGCGTTATCGAGGAAAAGCTTCACAAATCCACGAAGAACCGGGAACTCATCGAGCTCCTGGAGCTGGAGAAGAGCCTTGTATACTTCACGACCTCCTTACGGTCCAACGAAGTCGTACTGGAAAAGCTGATGAGAAACGAGAAAATCAAGAAGTATCCGGAGGACACGGACCTTCTGGAGGATGTTATCATCGAGAACAAGCAGGCCATCGAAATGGCCAACATTTACAGCGGAATTTTGAGCGGCACCATGGATGCATTTGCCTCTGTTATTTCCAACAACTTGAATATCGTCATGAAGTTTCTGGCGACCATCACCATCGTCATGTCCATACCGACCATGGTGGCCAGCTTCTATGGAATGAATGTGAATTCAAGTGGAATGCCGTTTGCAGACAGCCCTTACGGATTTTTGATCGTCCTGGGATTTACGCTGGTGCTGACGCTGATCGTAGCCTGGATCTTTTCTAAAAAAGATCTGTTCTGATCTGTTATCAATGTATGTGAGAAGGATGGAAGAATGAAATTTTTTTACAATCTGGAACGCAAGTTTAAACGGTATGCGATTCCGAACCTGATGTATTATATTATCCTGATGTACGGCGTCGGACTCTTAATGGAGATGTTCGCTCCGGGATTTTACTGGCGGTTTTTATCGCTGGACGCGCAGGCGATTCTGCACGGTCAGATCTGGAGAATCGTGACATTTATGATTTACCCGCCGGGAGGCGGTATCTTTGGAAGCCTGATTTCCATGTATTTATACTATATGGTAGGAAATACGCTGGAACGTGTATGGGGGGCATTCCGGTTTAATGTGTATTTCTTCATGGGAATTATCGGCCATGTGGCGGCGTCGCTGATTCTGTATGTGTTCTTTGGCACGCCGGTGTATCTGACAACCGAATTCTTAAACTTTTCCCTGTTTTTTGCCTTTGCTGCGACATTTCCCGATCTGGAATTTCTGCTGTTTTTCGTTATTCCGATCAAGGCGAAATGGCTGGCTCTGTTTAATGGTATCTACTTCCTGTACGGCTTTGTCAAAGGGGGAACGAGCGTTCGTGTCACCATCGTGTTGTCTCTGCTAAACTTCATCCTGTTCTTCTTTATGACGAGGAACTTTAACCGGGTGAATCCGAAGGAGATCAAGCGCAAACGGGATTTCCAGAGGCAGACGAAGATCATGCCTCAGGGAAGCACCCATCACAAATGCGCGGTCTGCGGCAGGACGGAGAAGGACGATCCGAACTTAGAATTCCGTTATTGTTCCAAATGCGAGGGCAGCTATGAGTACTGTTCCGAACATTTATATACACATAAACACGTTACCCGGGAGGAAGACGAAGCCCGGAAAACCACGAAATAACCAGCTTGGAGGAAATCAATGAAGAGAACTAAAATTATCTGCACCATGGGTCCGAACACGAATGACCGCAATTTAATGAAGGCACTTGCCGAGAACGGCATGGATGTTGCAAGATTTAACTTTTCCCATGGAGATTACGAGGAGCAGAAAACGCGTCTCGATATGTTAAAGAGTGTCAGAGAGGAGCTGGATTTACCGATCGCCGCTCTTTTAGATACAAAGGGACCGGAGATCCGTACCGGCGTTTTAAAGGACGGAAAGAAGGTTACCCTGGTGGAAGGCCAGACGTATACGCTCACAACCGATGACATCATCGGCGACGAGACGATGGGCCACATTACCTATGAGCGTCTGCACGAGGATGTGAAGGCAGGCAACAAGATTCTGATCGATGACGGCCTGATCGAACTGGACGTTGTGGAAGTGAATGGAAACAACATTGTCTGCACCGTTGTCAACGGCGGAGAGCTGGGCGAGAAGAAGGGCGTGAACGTGCCGAACGTAAAGGTTAAGCTTCCGGCGCTGACAGAGAAGGATAAAGCCGATATCTTATTCGGTATTGAGCAGGGCTTTGATTTTATCGCGGCATCATTTGTAAGAACCGCTGCTGCGATTCTTGAGATTAAGGAAATCCTTTCCGCGCATGGCTCCAACATGGCCGTAATCGCTAAGATTGAGAATGCAGAAGGCATTGAGAACCTGGACGCGATCATCGAGGCCAGCGACGGAATCATGGTAGCCCGCGGTGACATGGGCGTGGAGATCCCGGCTCAGGAAGTACCGTATATCCAGAAGATGATTATTGAAAAATGCAACGTAGCCTGCAAACCGGTTATCACCGCGACTCAGATGCTGGATTCCATGATCCGCAATCCGCGCCCGACGAGAGCCGAGGTTACCGACGTAGCCAATGCCGTATATGACGGAACCGATGCGGTGATGCTGTCCGGCGAGACCGCTATGGGCAAGTATCCGGTGGAAGCGCTGTCGATGATGGCGTCCATCGTGGAGGAGACGGAGAAGCATCTTGATTACTCCGCTTATCGCCAGCGCCGCGTATCCGCAGCCAACGTGCACAACATCTCCAATGCCGTCTGTTCTTCATCCGTGGGAACCGCCCATGACTTAAACGCGAAAGCCATCGTTGCGCCGAGTATCACCGGATTTACGACGAGAATGCTTTCCAAATGGAGACCGGAGTCCCTGGTAATCGGCCTGTCACCGAGCGCTTCCGCTGTGCGTCAGATGCAGCTCTACTGGGGCGTTAAGCCTTTCCATGCGAAGCGTGCAGAGTCCACCGACGTTCTGATCTACTCCTCCATCGAGCTGTTGAAGGCTAAGAATATCGTGAAGGAAGATGATCTGGTTATTGTTACAGCGGGAGTGGTAAGCCCGACGAGCAAGCATGAGCCTGCGGCACACACCAATATTTTACGGGTAGTAACGGTTGATTAAGTAAAATAGTGGTTTTGTGGTGGTAGATACGCGGACTTTTGCATGGGGGATCGAGGAAAAGGGAGAGCGGGCGGCAGGGAGGGAAAGGTTCAGGGATTCCGAGGGGGTGGGACTAAGGGCGAACAGCCCCCTCCGCAGGGGGCCCGGGCAATTCGACCGAACGCCTGATGCGTTCGCTCTCAGTGCCCGCAAAATCGCGTCCTGAAAACGCGATTTTGCCCCTGCTCCCCTCAAGCTTTTTGGCGTAGCATTCGCCAAACCACTATTTTGATTATTTACTAAAAAAAGTATAGACAAAAAGGTCTGTCCCCAGTACAATGATTCGTAACGGAATCTGTACCCGGTCAGACCTTTTTATTATGATAGAAGGAATTGAGGAAGAATCTGGGGAAATGCCTGGAGTATGGAAAGTTTTTATCAAAGGAGGAGACAAGGCTTTGGAGAAAAGACCATTTGTGACGAAAGAAAAACTGGAAGAGATTGCAGAACAGTATCCAACTCCATTTCATATTTATGATGAAAAGGGAATCAGGGAGAATGCGAAGAAGCTGAAGGAAGCGTTTGCATGGAATCCCGGCTATAAAGAGTACTTTGCGGTGAAGGCGACCCCGAATCCGTTTATTTTAAACATTCTGAAGGAATTCGGCTGCGGGACAGACTGTTCCTCCGAGACGGAGCTGATGATGGCGGATGCCCTGGGATTTTCCGGCGACGATATCATGTTTTCTTCCAACGACACACCTGCGGAAGAGTTTCAGTTTGCCCATAAGATCGGCGCGATTATCAATCTCGATGATATCACCCATATTGAGTATCTGGAAAAGGCCATCGGGGAGATCCCGGAGACCATCAGCTGCCGTTATAATCCGGGCGGCGTGTTCAAGATCAGCAACGATATTATGGACAATCCCGGCGATTCCAAGTATGGCATGACGACGGAGCAGATGTTTGAGGCGTATAAGATCTTAAAGGAAAAGGGCGCGAAGCATTTCGGAATCCATGCATTTTTAGCCAGCAATACGGTGACGAACGAGTATTATCCGCTGCTGGCCAAGATCTTATTTGAGCTGGCGGTGAAGCTTAAAGAGGAGACCGGAGCCCATGTTAAGTTTATCAACCTGTCGGGCGGAATCGGAATTCCGTATCGTCCGGACCAGGAGCCAAACGATATCATGGCCATCGGCGAGGGCGTAAGAAAGGCTTACGAGGAGATTCTGGTGCCTGCGGGCATGGATGATGTGGCGATCTACACGGAGCTGGGCCGCTACATGCTGGGGCCCTACGGCGCGCTGGTGACGAGAGCCATCCATGAGAAACACACGCACAAGGAGTATGTGGGCGTGGACGCCTGCGCGGTGAACCTGATGCGTCCGGCCATGTACGGAGCGTATCACCATGTGACCGTTATGGGGCGCGAGAACGACCCGTGCGACCATAAGTACGATGTGGTCGGTTCCCTCTGTGAGAATAATGACAAGTTTGCCATCGACCGGATGCTGCCGGAGATTCACAAGGGGGATCTGCTCTACATTCACGACACAGGAGCCCACGGGTTCGCCATGGGATATAATTACAACGGGAAACTGAAATCAGCCGAGCTTCTTCTTCGGGAAGACGGCTCTGTGGAAATGATCCGGAGGGCGGAGACGCCAAAGGATTACTTCGCAACCTTTGATTTCTGCGATATCTTAGAGGATCTTATATAGGATTTTTGCCTAAGGGCAGTGAGAACATGCTCTAGTACATCGTTTTGCAAATAACTGTACCTTTTACTGAGGATATTTTTCTGAGAGGGTGATACAAAAAACGGAGGCGTAGCGGGCTACGCTGAGTATTTTTGCATTGCCCTCTCAGGAAAATAGACCAGTAATAAGGTGCAGTTAATTTGAAAACGATGTACTAGGTATAGAAAAAGAAAAATCCCTGTGTCTTTCGACACAGGGTTGATTTTTCTTTAGGATTTTCGGATTTTCAAAAAGGGTGAAAGGATAATTTGTTACTTTGTGCATTTCTTATGTACTTAGTATAGCATACTGCCCTTGGAAATGTTTGTATATTGTTTGAATAGATTATGAAGATTTTCTTAATTCATCATCTGTTTCCATAAATCGGGGAGGCCAGTGAGGGCGATGCTTCCCATTTCGCTTAAAATGAAAAGTTAAAAAAGATAACGGTTTTTTTACAATTGGTGACAGGGAAGCGGCAATTGGTGACATATTCGCGTTACAGTTCAATCTCCACCAGGGACACCGCAGCCCGGCCGAACCGGACTGCGGTGTCCCTGGTGGGGATTGAACTGTAACTATATTCGCTTTTGAGGCCTAACTTTGTGAAATAATTCATAGACTTTTCCTATGAAATATAGTAAACTATAAAAAAAGAAAGAGGGGATTATACATATGGATTATAATTCAACAAATCAGCCTTACGTTTATTCCGACAGCACCAGTGCAGAACCGCTGGGCAAATACACCGCAAAAACTTTCGGCTGGATGTTTGCCGGACTTCTTATCACATTCCTTGTAGCCATGTTTGGTTATACGACTGGAACGATCATCTACGTATTTGCGATTCCTTACGCCTATCTGGTTTTAGGAGTGGCGGAGATAGCGGTGGTTTTATTCTTATCCGCACGGATCAGCAAGATGTCCGTCGGCACGGCGAGAGCGCTGTTCTTTACCTATGCGATTTTAAATGGTATTGTCTTTTCCGCATACTTCTTAATGTACGACATGGTTGACCTGATTCTGGTCTTCGGCGCCACATCCATCTTCTTTGGCGTAATGGCTGTGATCGGATACGTGACCAATGCGGATTTCAGCCGTATCCGCAACTTCTTAATGGGCGGACTGATCTTCCTGGTTGTATTCTGGGTATTATCCATGTTTATAAACCTGGGACAGTTTGAACTGATCGTATGTTACATCGGTATCTTTATTTTCCTTGGATTTACCGCGTACGATACTCAGAAAATCAGAGCTTACCACCAGTATTACGCACAGGATCAGGATATGGCGGCGAAGGCATCCATCTTTTCCGCACTTCAGTTATACCTGGATTTTGTGAACCTGTTCCTCTATATCATCAGAATTGTGGGCAGACGTAAATAAGAATTGTCAGAATGAGGCGGTCCGGTGCGGTCCGCCTTTTTATTTTTTTGCATATCGGATGCTGTTTCCAGCCATAGGAAATCATATTTCCGGTTATCATGGACGAATTTTCGACATAGATGGCAGGAAAATGCCGGAAGTATTTGACGATCAAAGAATTCTGGCTTATGATTGGAATTAAGAATTTAAGTTTTACTTGCAGGAGGTAAAGATATGGGGGGCAGGAATTGGCGGGATAAGACAGGGATACCGTTTATGGTTCTGTTCTGCCTGCTTTTGTTTTCCTTTACAGCGGGAGCTGCCGAAAATGATGCCAGGGTTGTGCGGGTAGGTTATCCGATACAGCAGGGGTTTACAGAGATCGATGCAAATGGAAATTACAGTGGATATACGTATGACTACTTGCAGGAGATCGCACGCTATACCAATTGGGAATATGAATTTGTTACAGTGGAAGGCACGCTGGATGAACAGTTGTCCGATCTGCTTGCCATGCTTATAAATGGGGAAATCGATTTAATGGGGGCCATGAATTATACGGATGGGCTTGCAGAGATCATTAATTATCCCGAATACAGCTATGGAACCGCACACAAGACGCTTTCCGTTTTGAAGGATAATCTGGAGTATACAGAATTTGATTACGACTCATTTGACAATATCCGGGTCGCAGTGATCAGCTATGATGGTCAGGAAGATGAAAAGTTAAATGGATTTTCGAAAATGAACGGCTTTCATGTGAATCAGGTTCTGTGCCGTACAGGAGCGGAGCAGATGGATCTGCTGAGGGACGGAAGCGTTGACGCGATTCTGAGTATGGATGTCAGCTTAAGCAACCATGAACTGCGTGTGATATCCCGATTTGATTCCCGCCCTTTTTACTTTGGTGTGACGAAGGGAAATCAGGAGGTGGCGGGAGAACTTAATAAGGCAATGGAGATCACCACCTCCACCAATCCATTCATGAGCGCGGAGCTTAACAGAAAATATTTTACCGGGGAGGATGGGCTGGTCCTTTCGAATTCGGAACTGGAGTATATCGGTCAGAAGGAAACCATCAGGGCAGGTGTGATGCTGGGGCGGGCGCCGCTGCAGTACCAGGCAAAGAACGGGGAGATCAGGGGGATTTCCATCGAGGTTCTTAAGTATATCGAGGAACAGACCGGATTGACGTATGAGATCGTTCCCTTTTATAACTGGGAAGAGTATTCCAGAGCAATGGATGAAGGTACCATCGATCTGGTGATCGGTATTGCGGATGACTATGAGGGGAGCGGAGCGGGAAGCTGTGCGCTTACGCTGCCTTATCTGTCAGTTCCCCTGCAGCTGATCATGAATGATGACATGAAGATGCTTACGGACCTGTCGGGAAAAAGGGTTGCGCTGCAGAAGTCGCTGTTGATGGAGCAGGGCCTGCAGGGAGAACAGCTCTACTATGACAATGTAGAAGAATGCATGGAGGCGGTTCATAAAGGGGAAGCAGATTACTGTTACGGCAACAGCTATGCGGTTCAGTATTATCTGACTGCCCATAATTATAAAAATTTGCTCACATTTGCACAATCAGAGAACTGGACACAGAAATACTGTTTTGGAATCAGAAGACCGGTGGATATTATGCTGCTTTCGATTATGAATAAGGTAATCCGGGTACTTCCAGAGGATCGGGTAAACCGTTTTCTGTATGAGAATGCGTATGATGCCGGAGACCTGACATTTTCTGAATATGTGATGCGAAATCCGGAACAGAGCATACTTTATCTGGTCCTTTTCTGGCTGATGGTGGTCACCGCGGTATTTATTACCGTGGAGGTTACCAGAAGGAAGAATATGGCAAGGAAGGCGCTGGAGAACCAGCGGTATGAGCAGCTTAGTGAGCTGTCCAACGAGTTCCTGTATGAGTATAATATCAGGGAAGGTACCTTAAATCTGACGGAACAGACAGCTGGATTTCTGGGGTGCGAGAGGAAGATACAAAAGCCGGAGACCATGAAACAGAAGTATCCGGTATTTGGTTATATGATTACCCAGGAGGAAAACAATACGGAACACGAATGTCTGCTTCCACGGGGAAATGTGCGGTGGTTAAAGGTCATCTCCAAGATGGTTCTGGATACTGCGGGAAGACCGTTGTACGCGGTGGGGAAGCTGATTGATATTCAGACGGAGCGCGAGATTAAGAGTCAGTTGGAAGCGAGAGCCCAACGGGACAGCCTGACAGGGGTGTACAATTCGGCCACCAGCCATCAGCTGATGAAACAGAGGCTCGTGGAGGAAGACCGGAATGGAGCAGGAGCCATGATTATCATGGATATCGATTACTTTAAGCAGATTAATGACTATCTGGGCCATTATACGGGCGATCAGGTGCTGGAAGAGACTGCTGAGATTTTGCAGGCATGTTTCCGCACGGATGATATAGTCGGCAGACTGGGCGGCGACGAGTTTGTGGTCTTCATGAAAGCGGTGAGCGATCCGGAGATTGTGAAGCAGCGCTGTACCGAGGTACTGGAGCGTGTGAAAGATGTAACACTGGAGAAACATGGAAAAGAAGTGACGCTGAGTATCGGCGCAGCCATGGCGGGCGGTGAGACTGATTATGATGTGCTCTACCGGAAGGCAGACCAGGCGCTGTACCAGATAAAGAAGCATGGCAGGAGTGAGGTTTTAGTAGTGGAATAAGGAATAAGGAATAAGGAATAAGGAATACGCCCGCCGGGATACCATAGAGAATGGGATCCCGGACGGGCGTATTTTATGCAGTCGTTATTTGTGCAGTCGTTTTTCTCCGGAGGAGAATCAGAACAGCAAATCTTCCGCCAGCTGAGTCAGCACCTCTTCACAGCGCAGAATATCCTCACAGGGCACATATTCGTCCGGTTTGTGGGCCAGCTCCAGGTCGCCGGGGCCGTAGGACATGCAGTTATGGCTGCCGAGTGTTCCGGCGATGACGGCGGTGTCTGTGTAACCAGGGAAAAAGCTTATGGCTGCCGGTTCGCCGGTGACCTTTTCGCAGGCTTCCGACAGTGCCTTTAAGAGGGGCGACTGCTCGTCTTTTTCCACATAGGGGCGGTTCCCGGTGATCTGATACGAGGCGGTGATGCCGGGAATTTCCTGTATGGCGGCAGCAATTGCATCTTCCACGATTGTCACGGCGCTTGTTGTGTCCGTCGGCGGAACGAGGCGCATGTCGATCCAGACACGGCAGGAATCGGGTACCACGTAAGGACGGTAGCCACCCTCAATTTGTCCGAAGGTTACGGTGGAAGCGCCCAGATCCGGATGGACCGGGCAGGAGGCGATCCGGCGGCGTATAAAGGAGATGATCTCCGCCATAGCCGCGATGGCATCCGCCCCCTTCCATGGAGTGCTGGCGTGGGCCGTGATTCCCTTCACTGCAATCTCAAACCAGGTGCGGCCTTTGTGGGCTACCTCGATCTGTCCGCCCGTGGGCTCAGTATCCAGGACCCAGCAGTCCTTCGTGACCCAGCCATCCGCGATGGCGGCCTCGGCTCCGCGCATGAAGTCTTCCTCATCCACCGTTCCGATGAAGACGAGAGTACGCTTCGGTTTTTGGCCGTTTCGGGCTTTGAGAGCCATGGTGGTAAAGGCGGACAGGGCGCAGGCGAGGCCGGATTTCATGTCACAGGCTCCCCTGCCGTAGATGCGGCCTTTGATCACTTCGGCGCCAAATGGGGATACGGTCCAGCCCTCCCCTGTGGTGACGGTGTCCATGTGGCAGATATAGACGAGTGCGGGAGTCTGTTCCTCCCCCTCCAGCCTCGCCATGACGTTAAAACGGCCCGGGAGGACCTCCTTTTTGATGACGGGAACGTCCAGGCCTTTCAGATATTGGAAAATGAATTCTCCGATTTCTCCTTCATAGGCGCCGGGATCGGTGCTGTTGATGCGGACCAGGTTCATGGTCAGCTCCATGGCGTCTGAATTGTGGTTATCCATAATACGATTCTCCTTTTTTTCAGTTATTTCCATTATAGGGGTGAAACATGGGAATGTAAATGGAATATGCTAATAAAAAAGGAATCAGGTAAGTGGACTGTGAACCATGCGAGAGAAGTAATCCGATGTGAAGCGGCCTACCGTATGGGCCTGACTGGCCGCGGTATCGGTGTGGCCGTGCTGGATACGGGAATTTATCTTCATGAAGATTTTGAACATAGAGTAGCTGCGTTTACGGATATGGTGCACCGGAGACGGGAGCCATATGATGACAACGGTCATGGAACGCATATTTCAGGAATTATTGGCGGAAGCGGGAATTCTTCCGATGGAAGGTATCAGGGGGTGGCGCCGGAGTGCCATATTATCATGGTCAAGGTGCTGGACCAGAAAGGAAACGGATATGCATCCGATGTTCTGGCCGGTATCAAATGGATTCGGGAGAACCGGGAACGGCTGGGAATCCGGATTGTAAATATATCAGTCGGTTCTTTCAGTAAGAAAGGCATGAATGAAAACTCCGTCCTGGTGCGCGGCGTCAATGCCGCCTGGGACGACGGTCTGGTGGTCTGTGTGGCTGCCGGCAACATGGGGCCCGGAAAGAACACCATAACTACGCCGGGCATCAGCCGGAAGGTGATTACGGTGGGATGCTCCGATGACTATAAAGAAGTGAATGTGATGGGAAACCGTATGATCGACTATTCCGGCAGAGGGCCTACCGGGGCCTGTATCTGTAAACCGGAAATCATCGCTCCCGGAGCCGGAATCATCAGCTGCGCCCCGGAAACAGGGGGCTACCAGTCAAAAAGCGGAACGTCCATGTCCACGCCCCTGGTCTCAGGGGCGATTGCGCTTTTACTGCAGAAATATCCCTATATGAGCAACCGGGATGTAAAACTCAGGCTGAGAGAACGGGCGGTGGATTTGGGGCTGCCCATGAATCAGCAGGGCTGGGGAATGCTTGATGTGGAACGTCTGATTGAATGACTTTGAAATCATCAGAATAACAGAGCCGCTGTCCGGGAGATGAAGCCGCTGGACAGCGGCTCCCCGCTTGATCGGGTATGTGCACTCTTTATTCTTTTAGCATAGAGTTAATTCCTAACTAATTATCAAGAAATATGACTTTTTATCATATTTTTCTGACTCATCAGTTGTTATCATTAATATGTCATAATAATTGTAAGTTAGGAGGTATTTTATGAAAAAGTCTAATGGGATTCGAAGAGGGGCTGCGGCTCTGCTGGCCATACCGATGGCGCTGTCCGGTGTCCCGTTTCCTGCCGCCGCGCAGATGCGGACAGCGGCAGGGGCAGCAGGGGAGATCACGGTAGATCCCCGGATTCATTATCAGACCCTGGAGGGGTGGGGGACTTCTCTGTGCTGGTGGGGCAATGTAATTGGTTCCGCGGGGGAGCGGGATACCAATGGAAATGGCCGGCCGGACCGTGAAGAAATAGCGGAGCTGGCATTTTCACCGGATTATCTGAATCTGAATATTGTCCGTTATAATGTGGGCGGCGGTGATAAGCCGGATTCTTCCATCAAACGTGTGGAAGGACGTGTTCCGGGGTGGAGTAAGGACATGTTTGGAACGGATGACGGAAGCGGGGCATTTCTGGAAGATGCCTTTTATCAAAAGGAATCGGCACAGATGAATGACGCCGGCCAGATATGGATGCTGGAGCAGGCCAATCAGTGGCGGCTTGACAGCGGCGATATCATCAACGAAGTATTCTCTAATTCCCCGCCCTATTACATGACAAAATCCGGCAGTTCTACGGGAGGAAATGACTGGAACGACTGGGAAAAGGAGAATTTAAAGGAAGACTGTTATGACGATTTTGGCCGGTACCTTGCGCGTGCCGTGAAGTGGCTGGACGGGAATTTAGACGAGAAGTTCGGTACTGGCATTGATTATGCAGAACCGCTCAACGAGCCGGATACCAATTACTGGCTGAATGGCAGTACGAAGCAGGAAGGATGTATCTTTTATCCGGGAGAAAGCCAGATAAAGGCGTATCAGGAGATGAAGAAAGCACTGGCAGCGGAAGGTATGACAGAGGTAAGACTGACCGGAACGGATGAAACCAGCCTGGGGAAGGCGATCGGATCCTTCAACAAGCTGAACACTCAGACGCGGGGCGATCTGGAGGTCATCAGTGCCCATACCTACAGCGGCAGTGACAGCGAGCGGGCCAGACTGCGGGATATGGCGGCTTCCTACGATAAGGGGCTGTGGATGTCAGAGGTTACCAAGGGCGGCGGAGATGTTCATAACGAGTGGTCCCATGGGAATATGGGCCAGTGCCAGACGAAGTCGCAGAGCGAGGGAATCATGTCCGATTTAAAGAACATGCAGTCTTCCGCGTGGATCGCATGGCTGGTTGCAGACAGCGAATACGAGTGCATCCAGACCAACCAGAACTGGGGATTGATTCACTACGTATTTGAAGAGGATGGGCCGGTAAAAGGCTATCATACCAATTTGTTTAACGGAGATGGAAGTGTGAAAGACAGTGTTCCGGAAGCTGGGTACTGGGCGGTAACGAAACAGTTCTATACCATGATGCAGTACAGCAAGTATCTAAAGGCCGGCTACACCATGATTGAGATTGGGGACAGTAATATGTGCGCCGCAGTATCTCCGGACCGCAAAGAACTGGTGATTGTGGCGCAGAATTTCAGCGGAGACACCAGGGATACCACCATAGACCTAAGTGCATTTCCTAATGCCTCCAGTGTAAAGCTGTACCGTACCAGCGATTCTGAGGATTGCCAGGAGGTTGAGGCATCCATAAACGGAAGCGTGTTAAATGTATCGATGCCTGCAAGCTATTCCGTATCGACCTATGTCGTAACGGGAGAGGAGGGACCGCTTTACGACGAGACCGGCTACAAAAAGATAGTGGACAGCAATGTCGAGGCTACGGAAGATACCCGTGCGGCAGGAGCCACGGATACAAATAAGTTTACATACACCGGCTCCTGGGGCGAAGGCTGGGATTGGGGTACACAGGAGAAATACACGACCGAAAAAGACGCCGAAGCGGTCTTTCGTTTCAGTGGTGTCCAGGCTGCAATTTACGGCAAGAAATCACGGAATGGCGCGAAGATACTGATTTCAGTCGATGGAGGAGAAGCAGTGTCTGTAAACGCAGGGGCACAGTCAGAAGCCAGGAGGAGCCATCTGTACACAACGCCTCTGCTTGAGGACGGAGAACATACCGTCGCCATACGCATGGCGGAAGAACAGACAGTAAGCAAGCCCGAGATTGTGCTGGAATTTGCAGAAATTGCACATGGAAGAATAGAAGAAGGCACATCCGAATACACGAAGGAGGCACTGGCTGCCAACGATTACGTTCTGTATATGGTAAACTGTGGAACGCCTGACCCCTCCGTTGTTCCCAATACCGAGTCAGAAAGACTGGGGCTTCTTCAGTCAAATGTAGACCAGGCCTATGGAAATGATGCAAAGACAGGCAGATCCTGGGGCCGTGATGCAGATACGGAGAATTCCATTGCTGTGAACTATGAAGGTGATGCGGCCGATATTGGAAACAGCTTTATCTATATGTCGGACAGTGCTGTCTTTGACAGGGATAAGAGCTGTCTCGGTTATTCCTTCGAGATGCCGCAGGAAAAGCTTGCGGGAGTTGATTCTGATACTTACGAGGTTACTGTTGCATTTAAGCATCCGTGGGATTGGAGAACGATAGATATTTCTCTGGAAGGGAATGTAGTTGATTCCGGTGTCGGATTGGACCGGTATCAGTGGGTAAGTAAAACGTATAAGACAGAAGTAACCGACGGTGTGCTGAATGTCCAGGTTAAGAACCCGCAGAGAACCGGCAGCAGCCAGGATCCGGTCTTGAATTTCATCAAGGTGCGTGCGCTGGAGGAGACATACAGCATTTCGGGAACTGTGAAATCCGACCGCGGTGAGGCCGTAGGAGACCTTGAAGTGAAGCTTTACAGGGGAAATGATACCGGCGTGGAGCCTGTCGCCGCAGTCAGAACGGACGCCTCGGGATCCTATGCCTTTAAAGAACTGGAGGAAGGCGTTTACAGCGTAGTTCTCTCGGCTGTGGGCGATTATAAGGAGACCGTAAAGAGAGTGACGGTTGAAACTGCTGACGTGACAGAGGCCGACTTTACGCTGGGCGGAAGCAGTGAGCTGTACACGAAAGAGGAGCTGCTGGCCAATAATTACGTTCTGTATACCGTAAACTGCGGGACTCCGGATCCGACAGTGCTCCCTAATTCCAATACGGAAAAGATGGGGCTGCTGCAGTCCAATGTGGACCAGGAATATGGAAAAGACCCGGAAACCGGCAGCACGTGGGGGCGTAATCCAGATGATGAATACTCGAAGGCGTTAAAGCAGGGCGAAGACGCGTACGACATCGGGAACAGCTTTATCTATATGGCTGAGGATGCGGTTTTTGATAAAGATAAGAGCAGGCTTGGATATTCCTTTGAACTGCCGGAGAATGGCCTGGAGGGGATTGAATCCAATACTTATGAGGTGACGGTTGCATTTAAGCACCAGTGGGATGAGAGATGGGTCAATATCTCCCTGGAAGGGAAGACTGTGGCCACTGATATCGGAATCGGATATGGCGAATGGGTCAGCAAAACCTTTACCACAGAAGTGACGGATGGCGTGCTGAACGTCGAAGTTGGAAGCCCGAGGAGAAACAGCAGCAAACAGGATCCCATCCTGAATTTCATCAAGGTAAGGGCTGTGGAAGAGAAAGAGCCTGAAATTACGGAATATGACTCTTTTACGGGAGCGGCCGGAGCACCCATGTACGACACGAATGGAAACTACATCCAGGCCCATGGCGGGCAGATTCAGCAGCTTACCGTAGATGGTGAGACGAAGTGGTACTGGGTAGGAGAAGATAAGACAAACGATTACCGTCCGGTAGGCGGCATTCATGTATATTCTTCTGATGACCTGTATAACTGGGATGATGAAGGCGTGGTGCTCCAGACCATGGAAAGCATGGAAGAATTTGAATCTGATCCTTACTTCAAAGAGCTGTACGGAGATTATACTGAGGAGGAGCGGGAAAAAATCTTTGTAGATTTGGATAAGAACAACTGTGTAATGGAACGGCCGAAGATGATTTATAATGAAAAGAATGACAATTACGTCATCTGGTTCCATGCAGACGGAAGAACGCCGGACAGTGACGCGGACTATGGGAAAGCAAAGGCAGGCGTCGCGGTCAGCGACAGTCCGGCCGGCCCGTTTAAACTGCTGGGGTCCTACAAACTAAACTATCACAATGATCCGAATGCAGACCACGGCTACGATGGATGGGATGGAAGAGGTTCTGTGAGAGATATGAATCTGTTTGTCGACGATGACAAAACCGCTTATGTGATCTATTCCTCGGAAGGCAACAGAACGACCTTTATCTCCAGGCTGAATGATGATTATACGGCACTGGAAGCAGACCGGGATGAGGCAGTGGAAGGGGAACATTTCACCAGAAACTTTGTCGGCTGGTCGAGAGAAGCGCCGGCGATGTTCAAGTACAATGACAAGTATTATATCATAAATTCAGGCTGTACCGGATGGTCGCCGAACCGGGCGGATTATGCGGTGGCAGATCACCCCATGGGGCCGTGGACCAGCATGGGTGATCCGTGTACAGACTGGGGTTCCGACACCACCTACGACACACAGAGCACCTGCGTATTTCCGGTCGATGCGGAAAACGGCAAATTCATCTATATGGGCGACCGCTGGAACGCAGGATATCTAAGGGATTCCCGTTACGTATGGCTTCCGGTGGAGTTTCAGGAAGACAGCCGCATAGCGCTGAGACGCGATGAGAACTGGAAGCTGGAGGAACTGGCTACAATCATCACGGAGATACCAAAACAGTTTGCTTCCCTGGCTGAACTTGCAGAAGCACTGCCTGACAGGGTGGACGTGATGGCAGGCGGCGAGATCAAAAAGGATGTCGCCATTACATGGGATCCGATCGATACAGGTATTCCGGCAGTCGGAGATTATACGGTTTACGGCACGCTGGAAGGCGTAAGCAGAAAAGTCGGATATACGGTTGTTATTCTAAATGGAAACACCAGCTATTTCTTTGACTGCGGAACGGAAACCTCCGATTATTTTGAACTGCTGAAGGCAACTGCGGATGGCCTGCGCAATACACAGCCGGATCAGGCGTACCATCCGGAAAACCACGCCGGTTATCTCGGTGCGGAGGACGTGAATTTTGGAAAGCACACCGGCGGCGGGCTGTATGGAAACGGCTGGTGGGCAAAGGCGGATGAAGCCATTGAATATGCATTTGACCTGACTCCGGGAGAATACAGCGTCTTTACCGGATATCAGGAATGGTGGAATACGGACCGTGATACCAGGATATCGGCGGTCATGGAAAGTGGAGACGGAAGGGAAGAAATCCTTTCCTCAAAGACATTTACCCTGGGACGGAGCGACCGGAATCTGGTGCAGGAACTGAAAGTTACGGTTCCAAAGACGGAAAGCAGTACCTGCAGGGTGACCGTTCGCGTGGAAAAGGCCGGTGATGCGGATCCCGTGCTGAGTTTTATCAGCATTGTACCGGAAAAAACGGTGGAGACGCTTCATACGATCTCCGGTACCGTAAGCGCAGATGGCGCCGCGGCGGAAGGTTTTGAAGTGAAGCTTTACGCAGGAGATGATAAGAACCTGTCGAGTCCGTCGGATGCCGTGAAGACTGGGGAAGACGGAACCTACACCTTTAAGGAATTAAAGGATGGAACTTACCGCGTTGAAGTGCCGCAGCAGGATGGATTTAAACAGGAAGTAAAGGAAATTGCTGTCAATGGCCGGGACATAGCAGACGTTGATTTTGCACTGGAAAAAAGTGATTCTGAAGAGATGCTCCATGAGGTTACAGGGACTGTGACCGCGGCAAAAGACGGTTCGGAACAGGGAATTGCAGACTTAAAGATCAATTTATATGAGGGAAGCGATATTACCGAAGCAAGCCCATCCAATGCAGTGAGAACAAGGGAAGACGGAACGTTTGCCTTTAGGAACTTAAAGGACGGGATTTACCGCATTGAGGTGCCGGAGCAGGCAGGCTTTAAGCAGGAAGTAAGGGTCATCACTGTAAACGGCGAAGATGTGGAGAACGTTGAGTTCAGCCTGACGAAGAAAACAGAAGAGGAGGAAAAGACGGAGATACGGGTCACCTCCCTGCCTGTCAGGAGATCCTATCTGACCGGTGAGAATCTGGATCTGGAGGGTCTGGAGGTATCGTTGTTCCTGGATGGCGGGAAGGAACGCGTTCTGGATGAAGAGGAGTATACCGTAGGGAAGTTGGATTCCACAACACCCGGGACTAAGAAAATTATAATTACGTATGAAGACGAGAATCAGAAGGTACTGAAAACCTCATTTGTGGTCACCGTCTATAAAGAGGGGGCAGTTCCGGAGATTAAGATCGTGAGAAAACCCAATAAGCTTTTCTATCTGTGGGGAGAAGATCTGGATATTACTGGCATGGAAGTGAGGGGACTAAACCTTGATGAGACCGGCGTGACCATATTAAATGCAGAAGATTACGAAGCAGTGTCCGATTTCTCAAAACCGGGAAAGGTGACAGTTACCGTAAGCGTTATCCCGGAAGATGGGGAGGCAGCGGGAACAGAACTGACGGATTCTTTCGAAGTGACGGTGTTCGGAGACGAAGAGGAAGAGGGATATGCCTTTGTTACGGGAATTACGATTACAGAGAATCCGCATCGGACGGTGTACGGACTGGATGAAGACTTTGACGAAGCCGGTATGGTGGTAAAAAAGACTGTGAGAGTGACAGTGGCTTCCTCCAGCAATGCAGTCTATACGGAAACACTGCCTCTCGAGGAACTGGAAATCGAGGCGGAGGAGTTCTCAAAAACCGGAAAGAAGAAGGTGACAGTCACCTGTTATGCCGACGGAGAAGACGGGGAGGAAACGGAATTTACGGATACGATCAGCGTGACGGTCGTTAGGTCCGGCGCCGCCCTGACGGAAGGGAAAATGGACGCTGTCTGGCGGAAGCTGGATAAGGAATTAAGTCTTGGAGCGTACTTAACGGAGGAAGAGAAACAGGAGGCGTTTAAGCAGGCGCTCGATGACGCATCGGAGACGCTTCAGGATCTGGAAAGCAAAGGAAGGCTGAGTGACAGGACATCTGCACTGCTCAGAAGAATGGAGAAGGCGGTTTTGGAGACATTTGGAAACATTACCACTTCTGTGCAGGCTGACAGCCGTCTGAAGAATGTGCAGGCTGCAGGACTTGGCATGAGTGCGGATTTTGAGTCCGGGAAGATCCAGGAGCTGCGGCTGCGGTTTAAGAAGCCGGCAGATGGCATACCGGATGACATAACGGATAAAGTAACGAATTACGCTGCAATGGATATAACGCTTCTGGCAGACGGAGAAGAAATCCAGCCGAAACTGCCGGTCAGAGTCACTATGGACATTCCGGCTGGACTGGAAAAAGAGAAGCTGGTTCTCTACCATTACCACAACGGCGGGATTGAATTAATCCGCCCTGTCATCAGCGGAAAACAGATGAGTTTTGATATCTGGGAGCTTTCGCTGTACGTGGCGGCCAATACAAAGGAAACGCCCAAACCGGTGAGTCCGGGCAAAGACAGCGGAAGTGACGCGGATAACCAGGGGCCGGGATACACCATTCCCGGAACATGGAAGAAAGATGATACCGGCTGGTGGTACGAGAAGAGAGAAGGCGGATACATCAGCGCCTCCTGGGCCAGAATCGACGGTCAGTGGTACTATTTCGATGAATCCGGCTATATGAAGACCGGCTGGATCATGGATCATGGAATCTGGTATTATCTGAATGAAAATGGAAGTATGGCGGCTCAGAGATGGATCCTGTGGAATGACAAATGGTATTATCTGAACTGGAACGGAGCCATGGCCGTGAATACCATGACGCCGGATGGCTATACAGTCGGATCTGACGGCGTATGGAATATGCCGGGTGGGAATCAGAACAGTAAATAGAATAAGAACGGGCTTCAATACCGAAGATCGGACAGAGGGCAAATGCCTTCTGTCCGATCTTTGACTGTTTTAATCCGGGTTAGAAAGAAGAGATACTTATTTCACTTTGGTTATCCTGCGGCCGGGCGATGGCTTTTGAAAGGCGCGCTGCTGTGGCTTGGCCGATGGTTTAGCTGATGGCTTGGCCGATGATTTAGCCGATGGTTTTGCCGGGCGTTTTCCATCAGTTTTGCGTGCACTCTTTACTGGCCGCGGTTTTGTCTCCTTCGGAGGAACGATGAAGACGGACATGGGGAACGGGTGGTTTTCCACGACAGGAATCGTCTTTCCAATGAGCTTTTCAATATCCTTCACATATTCTTTTTCTTCGATATCGCTGAAGGAGATGGCCCGTCCTCCGAGACCGGCCCGTCCGGTCCTGCCGATTCGATGGACATAGGTTTCAGGAACGTTTGGAAGATCATAGTTGATTACACAGGAAAGCTCCTCGATGTCAATGCCTCTGGCTGCAATATCGGTGGCTACCAGCACCTGGATTTCCCCGGATTTAAACTGACCCAGCGCTTTCTGACGCGCGCCCTGGGATTTGTCACCGTGAATGGCAGCGGCGTTTACTTTGTTTTTCGTCAGAAATTTGGCTACCCGGTCGGCGCCGTGCTTGGTGCGGGTAAAGACCAGGGTAGAGGTGATGGCCTCACGCTTCAGCAGGTGTACTAACAGCGCGCGCTTATTCTCTTTATCCACATAGTAGAGAGAGCCGTCTATGATATCCACGGTGGATGAGACCGGAGTCACCTCCACCCGGGCTGGATTTTTCAATAGCTTTTCGGTCAGCGCCTGAATCTCGGCGGGCATGGTTGCCGAAAAGAACAGCGTCTGTTTTTGGGCGGGGAGCAGAGCAAGGATCTTCTTTACATCATGGATAAAGCCCATGTCCAGCATGCGGTCCGCCTCATCCAAAACGAAGATTTCCACATGAGACAGGCTTATCTCTCCCTGGCCGATTAAATCATTTAACCGTCCTGGGGTGGCAACCAGGATATCGATACCGCGCCGCAGCTCTTTGATCTGGGGATTTGCGGAGACTCCGCCGAAGATGACGGCGCTCCTCACCTGGGTATGGGAACCGTACTCATTTAAATTTTCCGCAATCTGCAGGGCCAGCTCCCGGGTCGGGGTGAGAATCAGAGAGCGGATCACTTTTTTGGAATGTTTTTTATCCGACGGTTTCATCAGGTTTTGTATAATTGGTAAGGCAAATGCGGCGGTCTTTCCGGTGCCTGTCTGGGCGCAGCCCAATACATCCCGTCCGGCCAGCGCATAGGGAATTGCCTGCTGCTGAATAGGAGATGGTGTTATATAACCCTTTTCTTCCAGTGCCTTTAACAGCAGCGGAGATAGTTGTAAGTCTTTAAAAGTCATGTATTTGCAGTTTTCCTTTTCTTCTATGTTTGTTAATGGTGAACGCCTTATGCTACCACAGATTTATGAAAAATACCAGACATAGTTAGAAAAATAATAAAATTATGATACTGGAAGTAATAGTATAGATACTTGTGGTCTCTGTTTTGGCGGCGGGATAATGGATATACTTTTAGTAATTTTTATGATACTGAAAGGATAGGATACTGTATGAAGAAGGCTACATTTGGGGGGAGAGTACAGGAACGAAGGGAAGAACTGCACTATACGCAGGAGGCTTTGGCGGAGGTGCTGGGGCTGTCCTATAACTTTATCGTCGCGCTGGAGGGCGACAGGAAGAAACCCAGTATCCAAACCTTTACCAAACTGATCAACGTGCTGGATGTTTCCGCTGACTGGCTTCTGGGAATTGAACCCAGCGAACACAGGAAAGAGCGGGAGGAGAGATTCAAGTATATCGATGAAAAAATAGGCGATCTTTCCATCACGGCCCAGGACCGTATTCTGACTGTGGTAGAGACCATGATCAATTATGAAACCAGGATGGATGCAAAACGGCAGGAGAAGTGAGCGGAACTTAACAGGGATAAAAAAAGACTTGAAGGCTGTATCAGTCAGCGCTTCAAGTCTTTTCTTTTTACAACGGCAGTCTGCAGACCTTTCATGTTTAATGGATCAGCAGATTAGCAACCGGCATACTGATCAGCAGCACGATAGCCAGTTCGATCACCACAAAGATGGTCGTATATTTGTATATTTCTCCGGATTTCAGCCAGTCCTTGTTGCCGAAAAGCAGTGCGGCAAACGGGGAGGCTGCCGGTGTTATGGCCGCGGAGGAGAGCACGAACAAAATCATCATGGACACCACCGGAGCGGAGTTCATTCCTGTCGCCATGCAGAAGGTTGCGATAACCGGCTGCATTAAGAGGCCGATTACGAAGCTGTTGCACACGTTCGTTAAGATCACGGTAAGAATCATGATGATCACGGCAAATGCGGAGGCCGGGACGTTCTGAAGTACCGGCATCAGTACGGTGTTTAAGAATGCGGACACACCTGTACTCTCGTTGGTCAGTGCATTTCCCAGCAGGATCGCGGAAGCGATGAGGAAATAGGTACTCCAGGAAAATCTCTTCATGGTGCTGGAGAAATCCATCAGCGGCTTTTTGGAGATCCGGATCGCGCACAGCAGGAACACATAGAAGGCGGCGATGCCGTATGTATTGGCTTTTACGAAGCGTCCGACCGGGTGCGTTGGCAGTACGCTGGGAATTAAAAGGATCAGAATGAACACGGTGAAAGAAATTGCAATGAATTTCTGGCGCAGGCTCATTGGCGGAAGCGGGTTCTTATTTAACGTTTCCATCTTTAATTCTTTCAGCTTGCTGGTATCCGGTCTCAGTACAAACTTACAGAACAGAACCAGAACCACGATACAGACGGTCGCATGGATCAGGCCGGTAAGCAGGTAGCCGGCGTTATTGATCTCGATTACGGTTCCCATGTTGCCGGTCACGGAAGCGTAGTTGCTGATGAGGGCGAGGCCATTTCCCATGAACGGCGGGATAGGGAAGCCCAGCAGGGTCGCAACGGTGACGAGAATCAGCATGATGGTCGGGAACTTGTCATGTTTCTTGAGGCCTACTGTTTCAAAAATATCATAGAGGATGGGGCAGAATAAGAAGATCGGGGTAAAGCCGCCCATAAACGCGCCCATGAGCATGGAGCCAAGCATGATGAAGAATGCCAGCACCCAGGGACGGCCGAGGCAGATCTTCCTGGTCAGGAAAAATCGTCCGCAGTATTCCGTTAAGTTGTTCTCGATGAGACAGTTGATCGCTGTCAGCAGAAAGAGAACCTGAACGAGAATCGGGTTGCCAAAGGTTGCGGTCAGCACCTCGTTCATGGTGCTGTATCCGGAAAGTCCCACTAAAAAGATAGAGAGGATACTGGAGATAATCGGGTCGGAAGTCGTCCATAAATACAGCGTACCGATGAAAATACCCAGAATTTCCATGCCGATTGGCGTGATACAGGGAAGCTGCAGCGGAAGGTAACGGAACAGCAGCATAATACCAATTCCGATTACCAGATGAATGGAGTAGAAATCCTTTTTTTTCGTTTGTGCCATAGTGAACCCCCTATTGTTTTTCTTTGCTGTTTTAAATATCATAGAAATATGATAATATATTAACAAAGAGTAAAATATAGTCTTGGTTATATTTTTATTCCAATATTTGTAAAAAGATATAATTAGGAAGTAATCAGAGATAAAAGCGACAATTTGACGGGAGGACTTCGGTGAAATGGATCAAAACGGAGTAAAACAATACTTTGAGCGTTACGGTATGAGAATTGAAGTAAAGAGGGAGACATCGATCTGTAATCCCAGGCTGTCCGACTCTTATATTTATTACCTGGTGGAAGGAATTGCCAGTCTGACCTCCCTGACCATGGATGGAGAAGAAAAAGACTTCATCTATTTCCCCCACGACCATCTCCTTGGCTTTGCTCCGGCCCTGATGCGCCACTACAGAAAAATCCGCGGAGAAGAGCATACGCTGTCGGGAGACGACTGCTTACAGGAAAAGATCCCGTTCGGTATCGACACAAAGACAGACTGTGTATTCTACCGTCTGGATGAGAGAACCTTCGAGATTCTGCTGGAAGAAGACTCCTGTTTTCTCTCTTACATCATGGAGGCTGTGACCTGCAACTACGTCACCCTGGTCCGCAAATTCCATGATACCCAGGAGGAATGCGCCTCGAAGCGTCTCTATAAATGGTTTCTCGCCTTCAGCAGCCGCGAGGGCCAGTACCGCGCGGTTCCCCACGGCTTCACCTACGCTGAGATCGCCAAATACTTGGGCATGCATCCGGTCACCGTCTCCAAACTCTCCTCCGCCCTGAAAAAAGCCGGCATCATCAAAAAAGAAAAAGGCCGCATCCTTATCATCGACGAGGCCCGCTTAAAAGCTCTTATATAACAGTTATTATACAACGGGAGGGTACATATGAAATTCTGCATTGCTTCAAGTCTTGTAAACGATGAACAGGTGCGTGACCTTTCACGTCTGCTGAGCGCGAAGACACTGATGTCTGTCGGGGAAAAGGAATATGAGGGGATCAAAGAAAAAAATCCAGAATATAGTCAAGGCTAATTTCCTGCCTTCTCCCCGTGTGTTATACTTTTGTCAAACGAAAAACCGGCAGGCGCCGGAAGAAGGAGAAGAAAATTTATGGCAGGTGCAGTATACTCATTTGAAGAACACATGATTAAAAAACAGGCCAGAGCGGAGGAAGCAATGTTAAAGGAACTCCGTTCCGGAGCGTATACCATTGGCAATCCGCTGGTATCGTACAATCTCTATCTGATTAATCCGCTTTCCGCGGTAATCTCCTTTTACACAGAGGAAGAGACCGCCGTTACAGTGACTGTATTTGGAAAAGCAAAGGAAGGCAATATCACACATACATTTCCAAGGGCGAAAGAGCATGTCCTGCCGGTGGTAGGCCTTTATTCCGGACACGTAAACCGGGTGGAGGTGCGGGAATACCGTGGAAAAGTACATACGGTAGAGATCGAGGTGCCGGATGTATTTGAAGGAAATTCACCAGTTGAGTCCATGGATACGACGCCGGAATACTTACAGGACGACTGCATTTTCTTATCTCCGTCGGGGGCGGAGCTGGCGGTGGCTGTTGATTATGCGGGAGATATCAGATGGTGCCTGAACATCAAATGCGTATTCGATATGAAACGGCTGAAAAACGGCCATATTCTCATGGGTACGGACCGTCTCGTGCAGATGCCGTATTATATGTCCGGTATGTATGAGACCAGTGCCTGCGGCAAGATTTACCACGAGTACCGTCTGCCTGGCGGCTCTCACCATGATGCGTTTGAGATGCCGGACGGCAGCCTTCTCTGCCTGACCGAGGATCTGACATCGGGTACCGTGGAAGATATGTGCGTGCTGATTGACAGGGAAACGGGTGATATTTTAAAGACCTGGGATTATAAGAATTTTCTGGAGCCCGGACTGGGAAAGAGCGGCAGCTGGTCGGAGAAGGACTGGTTCCACAACAACGCGGTGTGGTACGATGAGAAGAGCCACAGCCTGACATTTTCCGGAAGACATATGGATTCCATCGTCAACATCGATTTTGAGACCGGAAAGCTTAACTGGATCCTGTCCGATCCGGAAGGATGGCCGCAGGAGTGGGTGGACCGCTATTTCTTCAAGCCTGTAGGAACCGACTTCGAGTGGCAGTATGAGCAGCACGCATGCCTGATCACCCCGGACGGCGATGTCATGTGCTTTGACAACCACCACTGGGGATCCAAGATAAAGGAGAACTACCGCGCGGCGAAGAATAATTATTCCAGAGGCGTGCGTTACAGGATTAATACGAAGGATATGACGATCGAGCAGATCTGGCAGTACGGAAAAGACCGCGGCGCCAGGTTCTTCTCCCCCTATATCTGCAACGTAGAATACTATAACGAAGGCCATTACATGGTTCATTCCGGAGGAAGCGCCTACAATAAGGACGGCGAGATTTCCGAATCCCTGGGCGCGCTGGAGCAGAACATGGGCGGCACGCTCTTTTCCACAACCGTGGAGCTCTGTGACGACAGGAAGATGCTGGAGCTGCATACCAAGGGCAATTACTACAGAGCTGAGAAGATGAAGCTGTATGCGGACCAGGGCAATTTAGAGCTGGGCGAGGGCTCCGTGCTGGGCGAAATGGGCATCACGAAGGAATTTGACACTGATATCCCGGCTCCGGTAAGCAGCGAACTGATTCCGGACCGCTATGAGGCGAGAATCGAGGATGAGGACGACCGTTTCACCTTCCATGCGAAATTCGAGAAGGGCCAGCTGGTTATGCTCATGCTGGAGCAGGGCGAAGAGAAACACCGTTACTATATTTCCACCACAGCGGTTTCTCACAAGGCCATGTGCTGCGGAACATTCCTGGAGTCCGATGAGCGTGTGACGAAGACCAATGTGAACAAGGCGGGAATGAAGGGAACGTACGAAGTTTTTGTTGTGATCGACGATACCAAGTATCCGTGTGGAGTATCCATAGAGTGCTAAAGCTGTTTTGCCCGGGAGCGTGTTTGAAAATATTTTCCGCCGCGCTTCAGGGCGCGTCATAAAATCATAAAGATGTCAGGGAAAAGACTGAGGAGGCCGCATCCGCTTCCCCGTACCCTATAACGGGGAGCTTTCCCTGATGCGGCACTGTTATGGCAGGACTTTCCGGTAAGCAGCCGGTGAAAGTCCTGTCTGTTTTTTAAATATTCTGCTGAAATACAGCGGATTTTCGTAGCCGATGATGGAACCGATCTCGCTGACTGGGCAGTCGGTGCTTTCTAAGAGCTCCTTCGCCTTATTGATCCGGATGGAAGTCAGATATTTACAGGGCGGCACGCCCACGTACTGCTTAAAGCTCCGGATAAACCAGCAGGTACTCATATGAAGGCTGGCCGCGTAATTGGAAATATCGATGTCCGCAGAAAAATTTTCATGAAAGAACTGGACCGCGTGCTCCATCTCTTTTTGGATCTGCGGTTTATTTTTTCCGCCCTCTGCGATCTGGCGCTGTACGGTCAGAAGAAGCTGTTTAAAATAAAGCGAGGAGAAATCACCGCTTAAGGGGCGCGGCAGCTGCAGCTCCCGGATCATGGAGAGAAAGAGCTCCTGGTAGCGGGAGACACATCCGGTGCGCAGAATGCGGCGGCCTTCCAGACTCAGGCCGGTGCTGGAGAGAAGCCCTGCCGCCTCGTATCCCGTGAAATGGACCCAGAAGACCTCCGGCCTGTCTTCCAGGAGATACGTATACTGCTGATATTCTCCCGGCCCGTACAAAACCATGCTCCCGGCGGGAATGGTGACTGCCTCACCGTTTAAGACAAATTCGGCTTTGCCTGAGGCGATATAGAGAAGCTGGTAATCGGGCCTGCCTGTGGCCCTGATGGTGGTCATGGAGACGCGGGTCAGCAGGCGGTAGACTCCGCAGCAGTTGATCCGCAGGGGGATCGTATTATCTTCCAGTTCCGCGTCGGATACGTCCAGATATCCCGTATTCGTATACATGGCTTGATTCTCCTTTCAGGTCTGCGATACCTTCTATTCTATGATTGTATCATTTTGTGCATGTTTTGTCTAACGAAGGATATGGATTTTTCAGCCCGCTATTTTATAATAAAGGAAAGAATGAAAGAGGAGGATTGAAAATCCATGATAATACCGAGACATTACGAAAATCTGCATGTGCTGCATGAGAATACGGTGGCAAACCGATCCTATTACATTCCGGCGGAAGAACGGTTTGACGATCTGGTGGAAAACAGGGAGCATTCCGGACGCTTTCAGCTGTTGAACGGAATGTGGGGCTTCCGGTATTTTGACAGTATTTACGATTTAAAGGATGAATTTTACCAGGAAGGATACGGGGAAGAGGGCTTCGGAGAGATTCCGGTGCCGGGCTGCTGGCAGAATTACGGTTTTGACGGTCATCAGTATACGAACACGAGATACCCGTTCCCCATGGACCCGCCTTACGTTCCCGAGGAAAATCCATGCGGAGCATATATCCATCATTTTGTCTATGAGCCGAACGAGGCGGCGCCGAAGGCGTTTTTGAATTTTGAGGGCGTGGATTCCTGTTACTACGTATGGCTGAACGGAAGCTATGTGGGCTACAGCCAGGTGTCCCACTCTACCAGCGAATTTGATGTAACTCCTTATATCCGGGCAGGCGAAAATAAGCTTGCGGTTCTCGTCCTAAAATGGTGTGACGGAAGCTATTTAGAGGACCAGGACAAATTCCGCATGAGCGGTATTTTCCGGGATGTCTATCTGTTAAAGAGACCGGAACAGGGCATCTTTGATTACTTCCTGAAAACGCAGACTGGTGAGCAGCAGGCGCAGATCGATGTGACATTTTCCTTCTTCGATCAGAAGATGCCGGTCAAATGCTCGGTATACGATCAGGAAGGAAATCTGGCCGCGTCGGCGGAAGGTGTACCGGGAGAGGCTGGATTATCCCTTACGGTAGAGCGTCCGATTCTGTGGAACGCGGAACAGCCTTATCTCTATACAGTGGTATATGAGTGCGGAAAGGAGTTCATCACAGACCGCCTTGGAATCCGGGAGATCGAAGTAAAGGACGGAGTCGTACTGGTCAATGGAACGAAAATCAAGTTCCGCGGTGTAAACCGCCACGACAGCGATCCGGTCACCGGCTTTGTGATCAGCCTGGATCAGATGAAGAAGGATTTCCAGGTGATGAAGCAGCATAACGTCAACGCGATCCGCACCAGCCATTACCCTAACGCCCCGCAGTTTTACCAGCTCTGCGACGAGCTTGGCTTCTATGTGATCGACGAGGCGGATAATGAGAGCCACGGAACCAATGATATTTACATGGAAGAGGACCACGAGGCCGGATGGAGAGAGCGCTGGAACCACGCGATTTCCGATAACCCTGCATTTACAGAGGCTACGGTGGACCGGACAAAACGTCTGGTGGAACGCGATAAGAACCGCCCCTGTGTCCTCATCTGGTCCATGGGAAATGAATGCGCCTATGGCTGCACCTTTGAGGCTGCTTTAGCATGGACGAAAGCATTTGATTCCACGAGACTGACTCACTATGAGAGCGCCCGCTACAGAGACAGCAAAAAAACGTACGATTTTTCCAACATTGACTTATACAGCCGGATGTATCCGCCTCTGGAGGACATTCACACATATTTTGCGGAGAATCCGAAGAAGCCGTTCGTCATGTGCGAATACTGCCATGCCATGGGCAACGGGCCTGGAGACCTCGAGGATTATTTCGAAGTGATCGAGCAGTATGACGGCCTCTGCGGCGGATTTGTATGGGAGTGGTGCGATCACGGAATTTACCAGGGAAGAACCCTGGAGGGACGCCCAATGTATCTCTACGGCGGAGACCATAAAGAATATCCTCACGACAGTAATTTCTGTATGGATGGACTGGTCTATCCGGACAGAACGCCTCATACGGGCCTTAAGGAACTGAAAAATGTGAACCGCCCGGCGAGAGTCGTTTCCTTCTGTCAGGAGACACGGGAAGCCGTGATCCGTAACTATCTGGATTTTACCAATTTAAAGGAGTATGCGTCTGTTGCATGGGAAGTGACGTGTGATGGAGCGTGCATCGCAGACGGCGTGCTGGAGGGGGCTGCAATGCCTGATATTCTGCCTCACAGGGAAGCAGCCGTCCGCCTGGACTTTCAAGTGCCGGAAGCGGGAAAATGTTTCTTAAAGCTCCGCTATATCCGCAGAGAGAGCACGAGACTGACGGAGGCCGGGACAGAGCTGGGATTCGATGAAATTCTGCTGAAGAACGAAGACGGAAGAAACCAGACCGTCCTGCGCATGCTGGAACGGTGCGGCAAGGCGTGTGCGGACAGGAATCAGTCCAGCCCGTTCACTGTAAAAGAAGACGACCGCCGTCTCTTTGTGTCCGGACCGAATTTTGCTCACGTTTACAATAAACTGACCGGCGTTCTGGAAGAGATGAATGTCAATCAGTGCCGCCTCCTGGAACGGCCTGTGGAATACAACATATGGCGGGCGCCTACGGATAATGACCGCTACATCAAACTGAAATGGCAGAAGGCCCATTACGATATCACGTATTCGAGGGCGTATCAGACGGATTACTCTGTCACAGCGGAAGGCGTGCGTATCCATTCGGTACTTGCGATCCTCTCACCGGTTATCCAGAGGATTTTAAATATGGAGGCAGAGTGGCTGATCGGAGCAGACGGAAGAGTGGATGTGAACTTAAACGTAAAGCGCGACACCGAGCTGCCGGAGCTTCCGAGATTTGGCCTCCGCTTATTCCTGCCGAAGGACATGGAGGACGTCACCTACTACGGACTGGGGCCGGTGGAGAGTTACTGTGACAAGAGAAGGGCGTCCAGCCACGGGACATTTACGGCTCATGTGACAGAGCTTCATGAGGACTATATCCGTCCGCAGGAAAACGGAAGCCACGATGACTGCGATTTCGTATCGCTGGCTGGCCGGAGAGCCGGTTTGACGGCAGCGGGAGATAAGACCTTCTCCTTTAACGCTTCCGTGTATACCCAGGAGGAACTGACGGAAAAAGACCATAATTACGAACTGGTCCGTTCGCCTTATACGGTGCTGTGTCTCGATTACCGGATGAATGGCATCGGTTCCAACAGCTGCGGACCGAGACTGATTGAAAAGTATCGGTTGGCTGAAGAAGAGTTTTCCTTTGGAATCAGCTTGATTCCGGAGGTGAAAGCGGAATAAAATGTGAATGCCGGTACGGTCCCAGACCGTATCGGCATTCTTTTCAAATCAGCATTCCCGGAAACGGCAGAAGTATCCCTCTGCCTGCTCCGGCGAAAGGGAAAAACGTTTTTCCAGCTTCTGAAGGATTATGTTTAGGGGTGTGCCTTCTTCTATATGGTCCAGGATGAATGCACGGATGCCCCTTTCCATGCCCTGTTCCACGCCGCGCTTTTCCCGTTCCTCCAGTTTGTCTGCAAATAATTCTTCCAATGCGTTACACATGTCGCGTCCCTCCTTATATTTTTTCCAGTTTGCACGTACAATGAAATCCATGGCCGCCTCGTAGAGCGGGTTCTTTTCTTTCCCTGCATAGGCTTTGGCAAGCGGTTCGATGTCCTCCTGAAGGCTCAGGTTCGTCCGAAGACGGCTCAGCCAGGTGAACTCTTCTCTGGAAAGCCTGGGGAGAATCAGAATCTGCAGCGGGAACATGAGTCCCGTCACATAGTAGATTCCAGGATATTTTTGAAAGATGTCCGCATGATAGAGATCCTTTAAAAATGCGGCCAGCTTCCTGGGATAGTGGCTGACAGCCAGTGAGATGGTAAGCTCCTCTGGAGGAATTTCTCGTTCTTTTTCCGTGTTGGACTGATAAATGCAGGTGTACCCTGTTACCCTGAAGTAATCGTTGATGCTGAAATAATCTATTTTCTGTCAGATTGAACTCTTTCAGAAATTCGAGCCGACAGGACTCTTCCATAAACTCAATCTGTAAGGCAGCCTGGAACGCCGGATGCCACTGTAAAGCTTTTTTCTTCATCGATTCCTCTCCTGTTATTATAATCAAAAATGCGTCAGGTATCAACAGGCATTCACAGACATTCCCCCTTTGAGTCAGATATTTTGTTTGCGGTGTATCCAAAATCAGTGATGGAAAATTATGGCCGAACTGGCCCTGACGGTATCGTCTGATAACGTATGAAGCCGTATGCTGTACAGATGACAGCCACGGACTTAATGAACGGCACTGCGCACAGGAATGTGCGGCAGAGACTGCTTTTATTTTACCATATTTACGGTAGAAAGCCAGAAAAATTATTTAAACAAAAAATTAAAAAATTGCATCGGTATACTTACCAGAAACAGAAAATACCAATTGCATGAAGACAGCCCCTATGATATAGTAAAAGGGTATCGGAGAACGTTCCGTTCTCTATTTCTGCAGTTCACCGGCAGATCGCCGCAGTTTCAGGAAAAGCTACAAAAGAGAATAGAAAACAGGAGAGTGATGCGTTTTGAGGGAATAGGGGCAGGGATTTTTTGGCTTTCAGCGGTGTAAAAACGCGGGAATTCAGGAAAATTCCAGTTGACATTTAGGGACAAGTATACTATGATTATAAACAGGAAAAGAACGTTTGTTCGCATTGGAGGATAACATGAATAAAGATGATAAATTAAAGGCACTTGATGCCGCCATTACACAGATTGAGAAAGCATATGGCAAGGGTTCCGTGATGAAGCTGGGAGACGGCGGCGTGAAGATGAATGTGGAGACTATTCCGACCGGTTCCTTAAGCCTTGATATCGCCCTGGGACTCGGTGGAATCCCGAAGGGAAGAGTCGTGGAGATCTATGGCCCGGAGTCCAGTGGTAAGACGACCGTGGCTTTACATATGATTGCAGAAGTTCAGAAGCGCGGCGGCATCGCGGGCTTTATTGACGCTGAGCATGCCCTTGATCCGGTGTATGCGAAGAAGATCGGCGTGGATATCGATAATTTATATATCTCTCAGCCGGATAACGGGGAGCAGGCGTTGGAGATCACAGAGACGATGGTGCGTTCCGGCGCGGTTGACATTATCATCGTGGACTCGGTTGCAGCCCTTGTTCCGAAGGCGGAGATTGAAGGCGACATGGGTGACTCTCATGTAGGCCTGCAGGCCCGTCTGATGTCTCAGGCCTTAAGAAAGCTGACCGGTGTCATCAGTAAGTCCAACTGTACGGTACTCTTCATCAACCAGCTGCGTGAGAAGGTAGGCGTTATGTTCGGCAGCCCTGAGACAACGACTGGCGGCCGTGCCCTGAAATTCTACGCTTCTGTGCGTATGGATATCAGAAGAATTGAATCCTTAAAGCAGGGCGGCGAAGTGGTTGGTAACCGCGTACGTGTGAAGGTTGTTAAGAATAAGATTGCTCCGCCATTTAAAGAAGCAGAGTTTGATATCATGTTTGGAAAGGGTATTTCCAAAGAAGGCGATGTGCTCGATCTGGCGGTGAAGGAAGATATTGTGGAGAAGAGCGGCGCATGGTTCGCTTACGGCGGAGCAAAGATCGGCCAGGGCCGTGAGAATTCTAAAATTTATCTCCAGGATAATCCTGCTGTCTGTGAGGAGATCGAGAATAAGGTGCGCGCCCGTTACGGACTCGGTGAAGATGGTGCGGCTCCGGTAAGTGCTCCGGCAGGCGGCGCTCCCGCGGGAGAAGCTGTTCCGGAAAAAGAGAGTAAGAGAATTAAGGCCGAACCGAAGGAATCATAAGTCTGACTAATAAGATGGCAGAAAATTATAAAGAACTGTGATCTATAAAGGCGGCGATTCATAAAATCAGTAAATAAGAAGAGTAAGGGGCAGGTATGACAGTTACGGAGATCACACCCCTTGATAAGCGCAGGAGTAAAGTCGTTCTGGATGAAGACTTTGCTCTTGCGCTTTATAACGGGGAAATAAAGCGGTATCACATTGAGACGGGAGAGGAACTGCCGGAGGAGACGTATCGGGAGATCATGGAAGAGATCCTTTTAAAGCGTGCGGTGGAGCGGGTCTGTTACCTGCTGAAGTCTTCCGATAAGACGGAACAGGAGCTGCGGAAGAAGCTGAAGGACGGATACTATCCTGGAGAAGCTATCGAGTATGCCATCGAATTCCTGAAGAAGCACCGGTATATCAACGATGAAGAGTATGGCAGACGCTACGTGGAGTATCACTCCACAAAGAAAAGCAAGCGGCAGATTCAGTACGAGCTTCAGCGAAAAGGGCTTTCCAAGGAGGCGGTCTCCGACATTTTAGAGGAGCATCCGGTGGACGAGGAGGCGCAGATCAGGGACTACATCAGGCGGAAGAGACTGGAGCCGGAAGCCATGACACTGGAAGAGCGGAGAAAAGCTATGGCAGCGCTGGGAAGAAAAGGATTTTCCTTTGAGACGGTGGACCGCGTTTTTGGCAGTAAGTACAGTGATGATGGGTCATTTTGAAAATGTGTATAAGTATACTGGAAACAGCGGTTAAATACTTGACATAATGTATAAAACAGTTTAAAATTGTAGTGTTGTATTGATGTACAATGAAAATTAAATAAGGAGGTGCTCCTGTGTCAGTATCAGTATTCACGGCTGCATTGATTGCAATCGTCGCATCAGTTGTAGTTGCTTTTATTACCTGGACTGCTGCCATCGCGTATCGTACAAAATCGTATGAGAGCAAGATTGGTTCTGCAGAAGAAAAATCCCGGGAAATAATAGATGAAGCATTAAAAACCGCTGAGACAAAGAAGCGCGAAGCTCTCCTTGAAGCAAAAGAAGAGTCTTTGAAGACTAAGAATGAACTGGAAAAAGAGACCAGAGAAAGAAGAGCTGAGCTTCAACGTTATGAAAGACGAGTACTAAGCAAGGAAGAAAACCTGGACAAGAAGTCCGACGCAATGGAAAAAAGAGAAGCAGGTCTTACTGCTCGAGAGGAAGCCCTGAATAAGAGAAACGCCGAAGTAGAGTCTCTCTATGAAAAAGGGATACAGGAACTGGAAAAGATTTCCGGATTAACCTCCGAACAAGCAAAAGAATATCTTTTAAAATCTGTTGAAGATGATGTAAAACATGACACTGCGAAATTAATCAAGGAACTCGACAACAAAGCAAAAGAGGAAGCCGATAAAAAGGCGAGGGAATATGTGGTGACAGCCATCCAGAGATGTGCTGCGGACCACGTTGCAGAGACGACAGTTTCCGTTGTGCAGCTTCCGAACGATGAGATGAAAGGCCGAATCATCGGACGTGAAGGACGCAACATTCGTACGTTAGAAACCCTGACGGGCGTGGAACTCATTATCGATGATACCCCTGAGGCGGTTGTATTATCCGGATTCGATCCGGTTCGAAGAGAAGTAGCCAGGATCGCATTGGAACGGCTCATTGTGGACGGACGTATTCATCCGGCCAGAATTGAGGAAATGGTAGAAAAAGCACAGAAAGAAGTGGAAACCAACATGCGTGAGGAAGGTGAGGCCGCGGCCCTTGAGGTCGGTATTCACGGTCTGCATCCGGAACTCATCAGACTGCTTGGTAAACTGAAGTACAGGACAAGCTACGGACAGAATGCATTAAAGCATTCCATGGAAGTAGCCCAGTTATCCGGGCTTCTTGCCGGAGAGATCGGGCTTGATGTCCGTATGGCTAAACGTGCCGGTTTATTACATGACATTGGGAAAGCCGTTGACCATGAGATGGAAGGTTCTCACATTCAGCTGGGAGCGGAGCTCTGCAAGAAGTACAGAGAGCCTGCAGTTGTGCTGAATACCGTAGAATCCCATCACGGTGACGTTGAACCACAGAGTCTTATCGCCTGCATCGTACAGGCGGCGGACACAATTTCTGCCGCAAGACCGGGTGCAAGAAGAGAGACACTGGAAACATATACAAACAGATTGAAACAGTTAGAAGATATTACAAACTCCTTCAAGGGAGTCGACAAGTCTTTCGCCATCCAGGCGGGACGCGAAGTTCGGATTATGGTAGTACCGGAACAGATTAACGATGACGGAATGATCTTATTGGCGCGCGATATTTCCAAGAAGATCGAAGAAGCCCTGGAATACCCGGGACAGATTAAGGTCAACGTGATCAGAGAGTCCAGAGTGACAGATTACGCGAAGTAATTGTTCGGAGTGAAAGATAAATGCCCTAAAACCCGTAAGAATCCAGTATTCATGCGGGTTTGGGGCATTTTTTAATTTCTTATAACTTCTTATAAATTCTTATATTTTTAGCCCGAAATGGTGTAAAATTGGTGTAAATTAAAAAAGTAAATGGTGTAAAAATTTTAGCTGAAGATTACAGTGGAAACCCTCTTAAAATAAAGGATTGACGTGTGTTTGAATAATCAAAATTCAAACACAGTCAATCCTTTTTTTATACCCCAATATCTTCAATGCCGGACAGGAGGAAATATGGGAAAATCAGGAGTTATTACAAAGAAAGATACAGGCAAGGACAACGAGGCATATCACGACATAATCACACTGCTGAAAATCTACCGCTCCGTCAACTGGCGGATGCAGGTCAAAATCGGGCAGGTAAAGAGAAGATTCCAGGCTGAATATGGTTCCGACGTGGACGAATTTCTAAACCAGATATATGAAGCCGGTATGGATCTGAATGAGGACGCGGCTAATATCCGGGGGCGGGTGGAAGTAATCAGCAGCTCCAATAAGTTCCTGCGTCTGATTGACGAGTCGGTGGAACTGATGAGGCGCTATCATCCCCAGGGGGAGAAATTCTATTGGGTTATTTACTATACTTATTTATCGGCCTATAAGCCGGAGAACGTTTCAGAAATTTTAGACAACTTAGAGCCGCATTTCCCTAAGATACCGAGAATTAACCGGGCGACCTATTTTAGATGGCGTAACGAGGCGCTGAAGGCCTTACGCGGCATTTTATGGGGGTATGAGGACGAGAGCAGGGAACTTCTTCAGCATTTTCAGGAGGCCTGGACAGAAGATGAAAAATAATTTATTTATTTTTAAAATACGGTTCACACAGAGCCGGCGGATTTATTAAAGTAAAGTTGTAACCGGACGTATTGTATACGTTTAAGAAAAACAATAGGAATAGCAGAGAGGAGAACTTATATGGTTATATCGGTGGATACAGGCAATAAGCAAATCAAGACGGAGCATTTTGTATTTCAGTCCGGGTTAAATGTAATGGAGATTATGCCTCCCAAAATAGATACGAAAGTTCTGGAATATAAGGGGAAATTCTATACTCCGTCCAACAGGCGAATTGCGTATATGAAGGATAAGACGCTTGACGAGCGGTATTATATTCTGACACTCATGGGAGTGGCAAGGGAGTTGGAGGACCGTCTGAACCGGGGGATTTACCGCCCGGTACCGAACCGTCCGGTTGGCGTGGAACTGCTTGTAGGGCTACCGCCGGCTGATTTTTCGGGGTTGTATGAGAATTTTGAAAACTATTTTAAGAGAGATGAAGAACCAGTCTCTTTCCGGTATGGTGATAGAGAGTATCTGATTTGTTATCGTGATGTTGTATCCTATATCCAGGCATACGCGGCGGCCGTGATCTATTCTAAGGATATGAAGCTGCGGCAGCTGGCAAAGGTACTGATTGTTGACATTGGCGGATTTACACTGGATTATTTGCTGCTCCGTTATGGGGAGCCGGATACAGAGATATTTGACTCTTTGGAAAAAGGGGTTATACCGCTGTACAATGAGATACGGAACCGGGTGAGAAAACAGCTTGATATTCTTTTGGAGGACTCGGACATAGACCTGGTAATCGGGGAGAAAAATTCCTTGCTGTCAGCGGAGATAAAAGATTTAATTAGAAGCGTGGTTTACGAATATGTGGTCAATACCCTGGGGATTTTCCGGGAAATCGGAATTGATTTTAACTCCATCACAACCATTTTTGTGGGTGGCGGTTCTATGCTTTTAGCGGAGGTAATAAAAGAGGTGTGGATTCGGTATCGTGGTGAGTATCATATCATTGATGATCCGCTGGCTAATGCAAGGGGATATAAGAAACTATATCTGGCAGACCATGCGTTTTAGTCTGGGAGGACAGAAATGGGAAAAAAAGATGAGTACAGATTTACAATCCGGTTTGATCCGGACGATGACCGGCACCGGCTGGCTGCCCAAATACTGAACTCTCAGGGGAGGAAGATTGCCAGGTATGTTGCGAGGGCGGTGCTGGCGTATAGTGGGGAAATTCCAGCTTCGGATTCAGATCATGAGGAATGGCCAGGAAGTATCACAAAAGAGGTAATAGCAAAAAGGGATATAAAGAAAGAAAACGGTTCTATACCAGATAATGAATTAGAAGAGGAATATGAGATGGATGAGGAAGAGATTGCACTTCTGAAAAATACCAATCATATGTTCCGCAGAAAGTAGGGTGAATGTTTATCAGAACGAAGCGGAAATGTATGGTAGTTATGAATATAGGGCTGGCCGTGTTGGCAGCCCTGTGGGTCAGCAATTATTACCGGCTGGCGGCAGTGAGTGGAAGGTCCATGGAACCGGCACTGTCCCAGGGGGATATTGTAGTTGTGAGAATGGGAACCTTGCCACAACGCGGTGATGTTGTGGTTATTGATTCCAAAGTGCTTCATAAGCGGATCATTAAGAGGGTTATCGCGGTGGAGGGGGATACAGTTTTCGTATCTGATGGGGAGATATGGGTAAATAAAGAAGTTTTAGTGGAGGAATACATAAAAGAACCATATGAGCATGATAAGGGGGTCTGGGTTGTGCCGCCTGAGAGCGTATATGTTTTGGGGGATAACCGGAATCATTCAAGAGACTCAAGAGTGCTTGGTTTTATTCCACTGGGGGAAGTGACAGGAACCGTAATGTACCCGACAAACAAATTTGGAGGTAAGTGATGAATAAGAGAAATATAGATGTTATTTATGATGAAGCGATGCATTGTGGAATATTGAATTTGATTTGTCTGCCGGTTATGGCTGGATTCTGGTTTTGGCAGAAAAAGAAATGTCCTGTGGTTATCTTGCTAATGTTCCAGATGGTGCTGCAGCTTAAAACAATCTCGAAGATATTTGTAAATTACCGGCCAGACAGGAGGTGCCCGCTTTGTGAGGCTGTCATTCCGGAAGACAGTAATTTTTGCCCGTCTTGCGGTTATATTGTACATAAGGATTTATGGGGAACAGAGGATATGGTTGAATTTAATGAAGCGGAGAAATGGGACGTGGAGGAACGTGAGATTAACGCGGTGTTCAGAAGGATTGAGGAGGAAGTCATAGACGGCATTGCCTGAAAGAGATTGAGCGGAAGAAATTTTATTTATGAGATAAATCCGGGCATTTGATTTCAGAATCATTTGTCCGGATTTTTGACAAAAAAACATGAAAAACGCATGAGAAAAGTCAGAAATTGTAGTTTAGCCTTTGTTATAATATAGTTAAAGATTCACATCCAGCATAGTTTTGGTCATGGCTGTTATGAGTGTAATCTGTTTATCGTTACATTGTGACAGAAGCTGGTGCAGTTTATCAGTCCCCTCCGTGTCTGGGTACAAAAATAAGTCTACTGAAAGACGTAAGGCCCGGAATAGAGCGATAAAGACTTTTAGACTGGGAATATCGTTTTTATTTTCTATATCCATTAAATAACGGGTACTAATATCAGCTTTTTCTGCCAGCTGTGCCTGTGTCAGCCCTTCTTCGATTCTTGCCTGCTTAATAATAGAACCAAGTTGTACAAGAAAACTTTCCATAGTTCACCTCCAATAACGTGTAACAGTTCACATTAATTAATACTATATTTAACGGTTGAAAATGAAAACGAGCCAATACCCTCAATTATTAGTGAAATAATAGTTCATATAACGTCAAGACCAGGAATGGTTGCTAATAAAAAAAATGCAGCCTATTCTTGCTCCTCGGCGTGTTTTTTTTGGCTGCAGGAATTGAGGAAGTATGATTACCGGGAAAGGTTTAAAACAAACAAATAAAAATGCAGCCGTATTAAAAAAAGAAAGAAAAAGCTATTATACATTTATGCGATAATATACGAACTATTATCCGTATTAGCATATGCATTATTAGCTCATAACCATTCAAGCATCCGCTGGCTTATATATCCGGCGGTCTTTTTTTTGCAAAATTTGTCGCTTTATGCGGCTGTTTGCCAATTACCACACTGCCGTTCCCCACCAGGAACCTCCATTTTCTGATGAAAAAATCGAAATGGAGGAAATGATATGGAAGGCAAAAATAAAGAATTTTCTACGCAGGATTCGTTTAGTGCATATCTCAAAACAGCAGTGAGGAACACAAAAATTAAATATATTAAAAAGCATGTCAAAATCCAGGAAGCAGAAATACCTATTGAGGATTCAGCCTATACAGAAGCAGAGTCCGGCCTGGGAGACTACTATCAGCATTTAGAGGAACAAGTCGGCAGATTATGCGAGGACTTTGGAGATGTGGGGCAGCTTCTCAATCTGATTGAGAATGAACGGTTATTGGCTTCGCTTATGAAACTCGATGATGAAAGGAAACGGCTGATTTTCTGGCGTATTATTAATGGAATGAGTTTTGAGGAGATTGCGGCACGTCTCCATATTCCGACCAAGAAGGCAGTTGATACATACTACAATACGCTGAAAAAGCTGAGGAAGGAGATGCGGCATGGTTGAATTTGAGGGGGTACTGGAGCTTGCTAAGATGGGAGAAAAAGAGGCATTAATGAAACTGATAGAGATGTATCGTCCCCTGCTTATCAATCATTCCATGATTTGCGGAAGATTTGATGAAGATCTCTATTATGAGCAGGTACATACGCTGATCCGCTGTGTGTATAAATTTGTGAAATAGCATATGTGGTCTTGCACTGAGTTGACATGTACTATATGATGTGTTAATCTGGAGGTGATATTGATTTAATATTCTTCTGAAGAATATGTTGTATTTTGTTCCGGCCTGCTCCGGAAGTTAAAAATTGGCTATGGCCTTAATAAACAGGTCCTGCGTTGGGATCGTAAGAAAGACACTTAAATGTTTTTGCGTTTAGGTGTCTTTTTTTGTTTCAGAGAGGAGGAAAGTGACAAATATAAGGAAATCAGGTGTAGGGAAAAGTTGGCGGATGAGGAGTAAGCCATCAGAAGAATGAAAATAAATATCAAGAAATTCAGGGAAGACAATTTGAAAAACGAAAGGTACAGTCAAAGGCAAGGAGGTATCGTATGAGACAAATGGTATCAAATATCTGTGAGAAGCGCAGCATACTGATTTCAGGAATATTGGAATTTCCGCTCCAGGTAGGAGAACCTGCTTTCTATTTTTATAATGGCAGAAGGGTAAAAACGGCCAGGGTTAAGCGGATTGTGGAAATTGCACTGGATCATGCCTGTTTCGAGACAGCAAACCTGTGTTACAGAATTGATTATTTTCCTGTTGCGATGACGATGGTGAAAAAAGCAAGCTGATAAGGAGAGGGTAAGACAGAAAGAAAATTATATACGGTATATGACTTTTTGTATTTAAAAACAGGCTGTTATAGCCTATAATTGTATGAAAAGGGAGGCTGTTTTTTCTTCTGGGAACAGCTGTCTGAAATGATTGATATACCGCAGGGACTGACAGTGTAACTGCCGGGCTGGCTTTATTGCCAGTCTGGTACAGTTGCTGGCAGGGATTACGGAAAAAGGGGAGGGCGTGAATGGCAGGAAATGATATAGCAATAGCTGAAAATGTACGGCTGCAGTTGAAGGATATCAGTCAGCTGGCTCAAAAGGTGGATTTAGCGGGTCGTGGAATTACTGGTTATTCGGGCGCTGTTTCCTGGGAGCCGTTCGTGAAGCATAGGATTAAGGGAAGTCTTGAATTTGGAGAGGAATTTGTGCGGCTGTTATCTGTCTGGGTAAAAATGCAGCGAGAAAATTCCTATGTCATAAGGCCGGATCATGATGGAAAATCTACGAAAATGCTGTTGACAGAACGGTTTGGCACAGAAGAATTATCGCACCTGGAGGTAGAAGAAATCAGGGATCAGAGGATTTTCCGGGAGATGGAGGAATACTTAATTGACGATCATACGGACGAGAGGTGCAGGGCAAGGGAAGTAAAGAGCATAAAATATGCGATAGGTGCAGCCATTGTATGTAAAACGGGAGATATCCTGTATGTCGGGCAGACACCCATGTTTTCCTTTCTGCTGGGCAAGGCGTATATGGTGAAATATAAGCCGCCTGTTTATCATGGGATTGAGGAAATCCTGTTTGCGGGAGATCTATGCAGGTCTGTTAGAAAACGCCCAGGAATGTACATTGGTTCTACGGATGGGAATGGGCTGTACCGGCTGCTGTACGGATTGGTAGAAAGCATGTTGGAGGATGCCAGGGAGAAGATGATTTCCGTATGGCTGCGGGCAGGACATGTGGTGGAGATTGTTTGTGAGTGCTATCAGGCCGCCAGCAATAGCAGCTATGTCAGAGATATGGGAATTGCCAGTGCGTTGGGAGAGTTTTTCGAGTATCAGGATGAAAGACAGTTTATCCGGACGGAGCAGGGCATTTTAACCGCAGAGGACCACAATCATACGGTTGCAGCAGGAACGAGAATTGTCTGGAAACCGGATTATTCTGTGTTTGCAAACAAAGAATTGGATTATTTTTTAGTTATGGACAGAATGATTGAGCTGGCGGCGCTGAATCCGTATACTATATACCTGGAGAACGAGGAGAACCGAAGCAAAATCCGGATTCCGTCCAGTATTGAGTATTTTTTGAAAAGGGATTACTCGCTGTTTGGGGCCGGGAGGATTCTGCATGTGGATATAGTGGGGAATCAGTTTACGGGAGAAGCTGTCCTGTCGTTTTCCGCAATCAAGGGAGATATAAGGAGAAGTTATGTGAACAGCCAGATTACCCAGGAGGGGGGCGCGCATGTGGATGGTGTTGTGAGGGGGGCCAGAAGGGCGTTGAAGAGGATATTGGAAGAGTACGGGAATAAATTGACGCTTGGGGATGTGCTGGAACACCTTAATTATGTGGTACATATACGGATTGAGAAGCCCAGATGGTATGGGAGTACAAAAACGAGGCTGAAAAATCTGGAAGTAAAGTCAGCGGTTGAAAAGCAGGTGGAGGAGCGGATGTATATGTTCCTAAAGCAGGATATATCACCGCTGAAATCAATCTATTTTAACTTATTTTAAAGAAGGTGGGGAAGAGTACAACAACATTGAGACTATTATGAGACACTATTGCACCAACAGCTCTGACGATTAAAAAATTAAAATAAAAAAACCTCCCACTTTACGTGGAATTGCGAGATAATAAAACTGACCAAAGAATTATTTCTTCGCAACCGCATAAAGAAAGGAGGTTTTTATCATGAAA
>OIES01000025.1_pt1 | contig 139528 bp, 137 predicted proteins | sample 1581811 | NCBI WGS metagenome assembly OIES01 (sample SAMN03281021, study PRJEB24777) | human gut metagenome | isolation source: fecal sample PR177 from 1 month old male Malay infant, vaginal delivered... | reverse complement strand
CATAACAGGAGGATTTAAGCAATGGCAGGAAAAGAAGATATTGTAATAAGAATAGCACAAAAGTCTGGTTTAACAAAGAAGGCAGCCTATAAGTTTATGGAAGCTTTTAAGGAAGTGCTGACGGAGACATTGGTTGACGGTGAGCGGTTTCACATTCATAAAGTAGTTACGCTGGAAACGGTACATAAGAATGCTCGAATGGGGAGAAATCCGCAAACAATGGAAGCTGTTGAAATACCATCTCACACAAAAGTAAGATTAGTGACAGGCTCAGAATTGGATAGAGCGTTAAATGAGGGTAATGATTCTTATGCAGATTAAGGATCGAGTTACTATCATATCAGAAAAGCATATGCGAGGTTTATTATAGTTATATGAGTAAACGGGTTCCGAATTGCCGGGAATGTGACAGGTGCCAATTCACATTTCTGGCATATAAAAGCTATTATTGTAGTGAAGTAAGTAAGCCTGCAAAGATATTCGGATTAGTAGGTGTTGACGATCCACCAAAGACAAGCCCTAAGTGGTGTCCAAAGAGAGGAAAAAAGGATGTTTCGTATAAAAGATTTTGAAGAAAAGAAATGTATTATAGCATATTACAAATGCAATAGTAATCGAAATTTTAATAACATTTTCGTGAACAGCCAGATTTATGCTGTATGGTTAGAGTGGTGGAAAGATGATTTTATGCTCCATGATAAATGCATACAGATGTATAAGCAGAAGCTTGTCATATCGGGCGCGAAGTGGAAACAGGGAATTAGGCCGCAGGAATATGAAGAACGTACAGCAGTACTAAGCTCTGTGATAAACTGGATTAATACAAATTATGATAAAAAGTTAAGCAGAAAAGGTAACAGAAAGAAATTCCATGGGATGTTGATAGAACTGCGCTCTGGTCATCTGAAAGATTTAACGGATAAAGTATCAGGTAGCCTTTACCAGATAGAAGAGATTACGGATAAAAATGAATTGAAATTGAGGCAATACTGTCTGTTTGATGATAAGAAGAGTGTTGTAACTGGAACTTATGAAGAAATAATTGAATATTTAATAGCAAAAGGTGTGGCTACAGCCTGTTAAAATGCAGCGTAATTCCCTGCGGATTGGGAGTAAAGCAAATCTGCATCAGGGTTCAAGAAAAATTCTTATAGATCAGTCAAAATCTGGACTGACTAATTCTAATGTGCTGTTTCAGTGCAAAAATTCCATTAGTAAATTGTAGAATTATATTGAGATATCGATCATATCAATTATTAAAAAAATTCTAATAGCCTGCTGCCATTTTGGTAACAGGTTTATTTCTCGTGCAATTTTCTTGGACTCCTGATTAATGTAAGGAGGTCTACTTGACTAATAATAAAATTAAATGTATGTATTTTGAACACAGATTTAATGAAAAGCCACAAGGGAAACAGTGTGGGTGGGTACAAAAGAGTTTAACTCAAACGGATATTACGATTGAAAACTTGGCTGATGCTTTAAGCCATGGGGCATCATTTAAGCCAGGGGTACTACAAGGCGGTCTAAAAGCAGATAATTGGATACAGCAGCAGTTATTTGGCTTGGACTTTGATAATGGAATACAGATAAGAGAAGCATATAACAAAGTTATCTCTCTTGGAATTATGCCGTGTTTCCTTTATACGACATTTAGTCATAAAGAAGAGCACCATAAATTCCGCATGATATTTTGTAGTGATTCAGTGATTACAGACGGAAATATACGGGATAGATTACAAGCTGTTCTGATGGGAACTATCGGTGGTATCGATGAGGTATGCTTTAATCGAGATAGATTATTCTTCGGTGGTAAAGGGAGGAAGGTACTATATCCATCTTACGATAGTAGAATAAATGCTGAAACTATAATTAATACATACTGGAAAGATGAATATGAACAGTATATTTCTAACGCAAAACCAAAAGCAAAAATGAGACTGTTTTCAGCCAGTAAGGAAAAAAGTGCTTCGGTTAAAGAGAGTCCTCCCGTGTTTGAAACCCTTAACGTTAAAGCGATAAAGGCGCATGACGCTGATTATCTGAGAAGTGTACTATCACATGAGCCGATAGAGTTTGAAACAAAAAATGAATTCTGGGATTATATCTATTCGGATCTGGATATTGCAGAACTGATAGATATTGATGATCCACGGTCATTCTGTTGCGTATTGCACGATGATCACAATCCTTCGGCTAATATATTTACAACACAGAATGGGGTACAGAAGTATCATTGCTGTTCTGAAAATCTTACTCTTAACATAAAGCAGTTAATCGAAATGTTAGGAAAATTCAAATCTGAGTATAAAGCAATTCAATTCATAATGGATATCTACAATCTTTCCATAAAGGAATCCCAATGGAGCATTGAGCAAAGAGAAAATATCGACATGATGATAAGTAATATTACATTGAATAAATTTAAGGAGCTGTGTCCACAGGCAGACAAGAATATTAAATATGCAAAGGATACGTTTCTTATGATGCTCTCGATTGCCAGAAACAATATTTACAGTGAAAAATTCGCCAATAACGATGGAGAAATTGTATTCTTTGTTTCTAATAAGAGACTGGCTGAATATCTGGGAAAAGGGAATAGCCAAAAGAAGATTGATAAGGTAAATAAATATGTAAAAATGCTTATTTATCACGACCTGATCCGTGTTCTTGACAATGAAAAAATTCCCAGAGGTTTATTAGTAAAAACTCGTGAAATCCAAAAAGCATATGGATTGACAAAGCATGTGAATTTTTACGCTATTCCTTCATGGGTTATCCAACAGTTAAAAACAATTGAGGATAACGGCAACCGTTGGAAGGATAAGGGGTATCGAATTGACGGAGTTTCTTATGATATGTTTTATCGTACTGAAGGTTTTGAGGTAGCGGCAACTATGTATCCGCAATATAAGAAAAAGAAAAATGATAATGATGAGATTGTTGATCGAACGACTACACAGGCCAGCAATGAACGGACTATGAAAATTGCAGAAGTAATTCTGGAATGTATTCTAAATAAGGGATATTGCACTGAGAAAGAAGTGATACATATACTTGGAAACCAATATAGATATGAGATTACAGAAATGCAGATTAAACGATGTCTGAATGAGATTATGGATATATATGGATTGAAGAAAGTTAAAGCCAATAAGGTACTAAAGGAAAAGTACAATATTCAATCAGATGGATATCCCAATCTTATACTTGAAAATGCCATATGATTATCAGTGAGGAGGTAAAAGGGGAGGGGTATTAACTCTTATATCAATGTTATTAACCCTACCCTTTTTACCCCCCCTAACACCAATAAACCTAAATTTCGAGACAGTGTGATTCATTCATGCTGTCTTATTTTTATACCTGTTCAGGTACAATAACGCTCCCGTATCTGGGAGTGAGTCTATGAGATCGAAGGGAAATACAAAGATATAAATGAAGGATAGTAATAATGAAATAAGAGTATGCAAAACATGCGGAAAAGAAGTTCCGTTAAATAGAATAAAGATATATTATCGCAATGGGAAAAGGTATTTTTCTCATACCTGTAAAGACTGCTATAATTCCAGCGTTAGGCAAGCACGAAAAAATAAAAACATACAGAAATTTATAGCAGATGAGTCCATGAAAAATCAAAGGCACTATAAACAAGTCCGGCCAGAAAGGATATTCCCCATAGAACAGTATGGAATAACACCTGCTGCCATAGATGAAGTTTTTGTAAAGCTGTTAGATTATAAGGAGGCCTGGATCTCCAATTATGGAAGAGTTCTGACACGTTATGGCGATAACTATTGCCTGAAGCGTAGAAAATACAGCGAAGACGGCGAAGTAGCATACCAATTGTACCGGAATGTATTCAACGGGAAAAGATGGATATACGAAAAAGTACTGGTAGAAGCGTGGAGACTGGTTGTACAGGAATTTATCATCAACTATGATATTGCTAATAGTATTTGCTGTTGGCATAAAGGCAACGATAAAGAGGATAACTACTACAAACATATTTATCCGCTGAACAAATATCAGTTCAGTGCCATGATAGATACATATTTGGATAATGGAGATGATTCTGAGAAGAAGATTTTAGAGATTATGAATAGTACTGATTATCGGCCTGATGGCTGGAATCCGGTAAATATGAAAAGGTCTGCATTAGGGATCGGCTATCTAGGCTGTAATGATGTAGATGTGCAGAGCACTATTTATCGCAAATGGCAGAATATGCTTGCAAGGTGTTACAACAGTAAAATACACGAATACAAGCCGTATTATGAACCATGTACTGTCAGTGAGGAGTGGCACAATTATTCTAATTTTAGAGAGTGGTTCCGGCAGAACAATATTGAGGGAAGAAAATTCGACCTAGATAAAGACCTGTTAAGCCAGGGGAATACTGTTTATGGATCAGATACGTGTGCATTGGTCACGCATTATGCAAATACGATCTTTGAAGATAGGGGAATTAAAACAAATATTGTTCAAGATCCGCATACAGGGTTATTTGATACATCGATGTCTATTTTGGGAAAGAGAAAAGAAATCGGCTCTTTTGAAACGGAAAAAATTGCTCAGAGGGAGCTATTGGCGTTTAAAAAGCAATTTATTATTAAGTATGCGAAGAAGAATAGGAATAAGGTTCCGAGTAAGGTGTATGAAGCTATGAAGAATTGGGAGATTGAGGTTGGGGAGTGATGGAAAGAGGCATATCAGATGATGAGTATCTGGTATGCATTTTTAACATTTAAAAGGATAATGGCTTGTAATATTGAACGATAAATAGTATAATATTTTTAAATAAATTAAAAGAAAGTTCTTATAATCATTATTATCTGAAATTATAGCAGCGTAAAACACGCCATACAAAGAAGATCTAATCTAATTAGGTCTATTTTTTTGCTTTTCATAATAGCCCCATTTTATTCTTTATATATAATCGCATATTTTAGACTCATAATAATGATTATGAGAAAGAAGAAGGGCTTAGAATGGTTAGTAAAAGGAGTGATGAAATAGTTAATGGATTAATTGGGATAGCAATACTTATATTACTCTGTCAAAACTGGATTGAACTTCCCTTAATAGGAGGATGCTCATTTATTAACTGGCACAGTTATCTTGAAGCCTCCAGGTATATAGGGGGGATATTAGATAAATACACAGTAATTTTGAAATATACGTATATTGCCCCGTTTTCAATTTTGGGATATATTGGTCTCTGCTTTTTAAAAATGAAAGGAAGAATTTTTTTGTGCTTAATTGGGCTTATAAGTATTGCATATAACTTATACGTAGCAATATTGATTACAGATGCAAATAATAACTATTTTTTTTATGGTAAATCAGTTTTAAGTGTCTATCCACAGGCTCGAATAGCTTTATTAGTAGTAATTATTTTATTTCTCTTAGAATTGACTACTATAATCAAAAAAAGTTTGATTTCAAAATAAAAAATTGATAGGTGGGGGGGAAAGTATGAAAAAGAAAAGAATATTCTATGTACTAATAATTATAACGTTTTTATTATCGGGATGTGGAAAAAAGGTTAAAAGCGAAAATGATATTCAAAAGGATATTCAAACTAGTTCTCAATTTTATAATAATCAAACCGTTATAATTGATAATTTAAATATCGAAAAACGTCAAACAGATAAAAAAGAAAAGAGAGATATAGTTTATGTTGAGGTTAAAGCCTCAAATGAAGAAATAGATTGCAATTTTAGCTATATTCTTACTTATAATTTATATAATGAAGGTTGGATACTTGATGACTTAAAAATAAATTCAAAAGGTGAGTGGACTATTCGACCCAAAAAGGGACCTGAGCAAGAATATATTAATAAGGCTATTGGTAATGATTTTATGATTTTAGATGCGGATATAGATCTTGCAAATAATTCAGCAATTTATATTGGTAATATTTTAGAATATCATAATAATGTAAAAATAATTAGGGTAATGTCTTATGAGTTTCAATTTGAACCTGAAGAAGCTGCATGGATTTATAATAATAGTTATATTGAATCTAATAATGATGAGTGGTATCCGGGAGATGGCCTTTGGTCTGTGGATATCCAATCAACTACATATTTATTAAGAATTAAAGACTTTGATACTGAAAATTTAAAAGTTAATTATGATCTCTATTATAATACTAGTGGTTCTTTGTCTCCTAAACAATCTCAAGAAATGCATATATCTAAAACTGCAGATATTCAAGAATATTTTGGAGAAGATATAAACGGATATTATTTTAATATGGGATATGACTTTAATCAAAATCCAGCTACTTCATCAGGCTATTTATTTGGGGTATTAGTGGATGAGGATAATATACATGTATTAACAAAAAGTTACTTAGCGGGTAGTTTAGATATATATAAAACATATGATAGATATGATGCTTTGGCACCATATTGTTATGATGTGTACGATAATTTAAAAACTACGCCGGTTACATGCCTAAATGAATACCCGTGTGGTGATTTGGGTTTACCCAATTTGGATTCGATAACATTTGGCATGACAAAAAAAGAGGTTGAAAAAAGTCTTAATGTAAAATTAGATAAGCGATTAAATGGAGCAGATGTTGAGTCACCGAATGGTGTTTTGTATAGAGGTTTTGAAAGTAATTTAGCTATAGAAAACAGCAAAATTAACCATTTAGAATTCTTTTTTAGCATAAATGACGAGCGATTAGGTGCGGTAGGTATAAGCATAGAAGGATCGGAAAGTGAAGTGGATAATTATATTAAAAATATACCGGGTTATCAAGTTATAAATAACGATACACCAATGAGCGATTTTAGCAATTATGGTCTAGTACTTGGAGATTCTAATCATGCGGATATTATGGTGCAACATGAAAAAAGCGAAAACTATAGTATTATATTATTTACCGGATATTCTTATGCACAATTTATTAATTAAAATATGAGGGGGAATTAGAATGAAATTAAGAAGAGACGTTATATTGATTACCATGGTATTAATATTTACGTGTAGCTTTAATGCTTTTGGTAAAAGTGTGAATGAATTCATACCAAGAAATAGTGCACCTGGACTTAATGAAACTTATTATTGCCAGCCAAATAATCTTTTTAGCAATGGTAATGGTGTCGGCAATTGTACGTGGTATGCTTATGGTAGAGCATATGAAATATTAGGGGAAAAACCAGTATTTAATGGTAATGCGAAACAGTGGTGGCAGTTTAAAGATTCATATAAGGGAAATGGTGATGTGAATTCCCCAAGAGTTGGTTCTATTGCAGTTTGGGGGAGTAATAACGATTATGGGCATGTAGCGGTAGTAGAGAAAGTTTATGAAGATGGTAGTGTTGATTTAAGTGAATCCTCATGGGGCGGAGTCTGGCATAACAATTATCAGTATTGGGGAAAGAAGACATATAGTAAATATGGAATCTTAAACTATCCAGACGGAAATGGAAAAGTGATGGGTTTTTTAGGTTATATTTACTTACTTGACGAAAATAATGTTAAGGGTTGGGTGCAATCTGATGGTAGATGGAAATATGCAAATGGAGATGGAACTTACATAATAGGGTGGTTACTAGAGGGTGGAAAATGGTATTATTTTAATAATGCTGGTTTTATGGAAACTGGTTGGATACAAGTTGAAGGATTATGGTATTATATGGCAGCTGATGGAAGTATGACAACTGGTTGGTCAGAAATAAATGGAAAATGGTACTATTTCTATGAAATCGGAGAAATGGCAACAGGCTGGATTAGCATTGATGGAAATGACTATTATTTAGGAAATGATGGGGTAATGTATAAAAATGTTCGCGTAGAGATAGATGGTACGACATACGATATTGATAATCATGGTGTCGCTGTTGAGCATTATGAAAAAACAGAATTTCCTGCAAAGCCAGAAACACCCAAAGTACCAGAAAGTGAAAGCGTAGGAAACCATATACAATACTCTTATAGAACGAGAGAAGTTATACGGGAGTATACTACATCTGATGATCCTAATTTAGAAGGCTGGGAGTTATTAGAGACAATTGATAATGAGAACTGGGGAAGTTGGAGTGAGTGGTCAACTGATTATATTGAATCATCTGCAGGAATAGAAGTTGAGACCCGAAAAGTAAGTACCGGAGATGAAAGACAGATATATTTAGGGAGATATTATAGTCCATCAAAAAATAACTTTTCGCCAAATAAATTAGATGGTTCATACTCATTTGAAGGTGGTTGGTTTAATGAAGATGATGTGTTTTTTGTTGGCCAGGCCTTTGCTGGAGGAAGATCTGACTGTTATACAGTGTCTGGTTATAATTATTATTTCTTTGAAATAGGGGATCATGGTGGTGAAACTAAAACTATTTCAACAGGCGAGGAAACAGAATATAGATATAGGGAAAAAGTAGGAGATAGTACATATAAATACTATAGAGACAAGTATACAAGCTGGGGTGCATGGAGTGATTGGTGCGATACGCCAGTAGAAGAAAGTGATGTAGTCGAGGTTAAGACAAGAACAGTATAACAATAAACGGGCAATGGGCGTAAATTTTTTCATTGTCCGATTTATTACATAATAATGAGGGGAACTGAATATGAAGAGATTAATTAGTTTGTTCATATGTTTTACAATGATTTTGTTTCTAACCATGGCGTCGAGCAATTATTTTTCACTTGCTGCGAGTTATTTGCAAAATGAAAAGGATGAGGATACTTATTCAACACCTTCTAACGTTAAAAAAGCCACTTTGTCAAATGGAGTAAAGGCTTCAGCTTCTAATTTTTTATATAAGGTAAACGACATTGATTCTACAATTAATAATTTAAGATTGTATCCTATAGAAGAAGAAAATAGATGTCTAAAAGATGAAAGTGGTAAAATAAATTTACTTATTTTTGGTACTGTTCCATATGGATCAATGATAAATGATTTAGAGTGGCTAGTTAATGACGATAATTTGAATATATGGTTTTTAAGCAATTCAAGTTTTCAAAGTACTGTGGATTATTTTAAAAAGAACAGTTTACAAAATATAAAAGTATGCAGCAACAAAGAAGATGATAGATATTATTATAATTTAATGTGGGATATTCTTCTTACGAAGGAACCCGATATTTCAAGTATATCATATCCGGTAAAAATTTTATTGGATCAAGAATTAAATGCATCTTATGTTTCGTACAGCTATTCATCAACTTACAGCCTCATAGATGAAATACTATTATTAGACAACAGCATTCATTTTAATGATTATATATCTTTAGAAGAAGTAGAATTACATAACCAATATTTATATAATAATAATAGTAGGCAAGATAAATTTGCTTTGGATTATTATTTGGCTGAAACACCAGGAAAACAAGTCACTGATCCATATATAGTAGATTTTGCGATAGAACTTACTGAAAAATATAATGATGATTACCAAAAACTACATGCTATATATCAATGGGTTAGGGATAATATAGCATATGGATATAATTTAAATGGGGAAGATGCTAGCCATGTTTTAAGAGATAAAAAGGGGGTATGTGAAGGAATTTCAAATCTAACATGCGCGTTAAGCCGAGCTGCTGGCATACCGTGCAGGGTTGTGACAGGAACTGCTTATGGAGGTGTTTTGAATGATGATATTATAAACAATCCAAGTAATAATCATGCGTGGAATGAAGCATATGTAAATAATAGATGGGTATTTTTAGATAGTACAATAGGGGAGTTTGATAATGCGGAGAGATTTTCGTTAGATCATTACTCGAAAAAGTATGTTGAATCGGATTTAGATATTCCGGAGAAAGTATTTAATATAAACATGAATACGGAAGATAATAAATATATATTAACTTGGAATGAAAAAGAGGATAGTCTATGTGATTATGATCTATTCTATTCCGAAAATCCAGAAGCTGAATTTAAATATTTGACCCGTACTTATGACAAAACGTTAATTTTAGATTCAAGTAAATTCAAAAAGAATATAAATTATTATTTTAAAATATTTGCTATAAGTAGTCTAAATCATAGTTTTTGTGGAGACCCTTCTGATATATATAGTTATACGTTTTCAGACTTGGAACCGTATTTCGAATTTGAAAAAAAAGAATACAACGTTAAACTAAATGATGAAATTGATATAAAATTAATTAACATGGGTCATATAAATTGGAACAATGATATTATTATAACAACAGATAGTGACAACATTGTATACAGCATAAAAAGTATTGAACCAGATAATATAATTATACATATTAAAGCAAATAAAACTGGTGATGTATATTTAACTGCATCAAATTATCAAAATAGTGCAGTTTCATGTAAATTAATAATCGAAAAAAATGATTCTAACAATTCAGAAGGGAGCGGTTCATCTACTGGCGGTGGCTCTACTGGAGGTGGCGGTGGCTCTACTGGAGGTGGCGGTGGTTCTACTGGAGGTGGCGGTGGTTCCCATGCAGTTGGAGGCGGCACAGCAGCAGGCGTTTCTGGAAAAGGCCCCTTAGGTCTGGGTAATACGGTACTTCCGGGCTATGTAATCAAAGGAAACTGGGTACAGGCTGCGAATTTAAACTGGAGATTTACGGATTCACAAGGCGTGCCGTATTTCAATCGGTGGGCTGCGATCGAAAATCCATATGCGAATACTGCTTCAGGGCAGTCGCCGTTTGACTGGTTCTATTTTGATGCGAATGGAAATATGGTAACAGGTTGGCATCAGGATGGAGAAAACCTGTTTTACTTAAATCAGAATTCAGACGGTACAAGGGGAAGAATGGTTACTGGTTGGTTCTGGATTTCAGATCAGAATGGTGTGCAGAGGTGTTATTATTTCAATCCAAATTCAGATGGTACTCGTGGTAAACTAATCAGGAATAGTGTGATTGATGGAAGTACCACTAATGCAAATGGTGAGTGGGTTGTAAATGGAGTAGTACAGACGAAATAAGAAGTACTAAATAATTAATTAAGGCATATCGAATTCTTCTGGTATGCCTTTTTTAACTTTTAAAAGTGGGCAGAGTGGAAAACAAATATTACAAAAAATCGAAGCCTATATATATTATATCTCTTGCAATAACTATACTTTAGCTGAGTATACTGATCGAAGGAGAAGAAACTGACACAGAGTATAATAAGCAATGGTTGCTGTTAGGGAAAATAGATGAGATTAAAGATCTGGTGGCTAACCTGCTACTTTTGTGACGTAAAATTGGTTTAAAACAGAAAATTACCAAAAAACTGCTATTTACACAGTGACCTAAATCGTTTTACGAAATGAAAAATGATGGTAAAATGTAACTATATAATAGTCCATTCGTTTATACTAAAAATTGGAGGGGGATTTAAGCGAATAAGCGCAAAATTAAAGGCATCCTAACATGGATATTGATATTCGTCATGTTAATGCAGACTACTGTATATGCCGAAGACTGGAAACAGGAAAATTCAAATTGGTACTATGAGGAGGGTAAGGCTGCTGAACAAGTCGAAGCCCAATAACCCACGGAATTCATGTATGGTAAATGTGGCAGATAGATGGAGAGAAAGAGACGTGTGGTTCCCGGAGAGGTATGTGCGGAATGCCCTGATAGGGATAACCATTATCTTGAGGTAGTGCTGAACGTACAGAAGTCAGCTGAGGCCATAGTGGTCGTTAGATGAATGGCTGAATCAATAGGAATATTAAGTACAACTGGGAAAGGAGAAAAGAACATTGGGTACAGAAAACAGAGACAGCTGCTCGCAAAGAGATAGCGCGGAACGTGAAGGGTATGTGAGAGCGTACCGTTCTTTCCGTCGGATATGGAAGGAAAGAGACAGTGAACAGCCGGAACTCTTGGAGAAGATACTGCATAAGGACAACCTGAACAGAGCCTTTACAATCTGACAATATTGACTATAAAATACGTTGAAAACATATTATGTATACATGCTTTAGACTGAATAAACTTGCAAAATGTGGAAAGGTGAGTTAATATAGTCTCAACGGGTTAGATATTCCGGAAAAATAATTTTAGAAAAAGGATTTTGAAAGGAGAATGTAATTATGAGAATGAAGAAGCTTGCTGTTATGGCATTAGCAACAGCTCTCTCCGTAGGTTCAGTCATGACAGCGTCTGCTGCATGGTTACAGGAGGGAAGTAACTGGAGATACCAGAATGATAATGGTACATTCCAGACAGTAACATGGTTTCGAGATGCTGATGGAAGATGGTATCATTTCGACAACAACGGAATTATGCAGAAGGGCTGGTTCCAGGATGCTGACGGAAAATGGTATTTTCTGGCATACAATGGTGTTATGCAGGTTGGCCTGATTAAGGTTGACAATAATGTTTACTACATGGGTACAAGCGGTGATTTATTTATTGGCGATATGAAGATCGGTAATACGACCTATAATTTTGGCCTGAATGGAACAACGAATGGACAGCCTAGCGTACCAGCATCAGCTACATTTGGTGGAAATGGTAACCAGTCACTGAATGGTGGGGGTGGCGGAAGCAGTTCTGGTGGATCAGGCGGCGGAAGTACAACACCAACTCCTGTCCCGGTACCAGAGAAAGTAGGAGAGGCAGTAGGTAATGTGAAAAGCGATGCAGAAGAACTGTTAAAGGATGAAACCGTTAAGGCGGTTATTTCTGATATTGTTATACCTGATGCACCTACAATGAATGGTAAGGATAAGGCATCTGTACCTGTTACAGTAACGGTAAAAGAGGTTAAAACTGATGATGATGTAGAAGCGGTAATAGGTGCTATTACGACCCTTGTTGATACAACATTAGAAAATATTGATCCTACCGAAACTGTAACTGTAGAAATTCCCGTGGGGGTAAATGTTCCAGGACTTCAAAATCGTAAAAAAGATATTAAAGTTGAAGCTATGGATGAAGAGATGGAACGTTTATTAAATACATACATAAAGACAGAAAATTTAGATAGTTTAAAGAACGGAACTGTAGCATATATTACTGTACCGGTTGAAGGTGTAAATGTTACTTACACAATTTCTTTAAAATAATTATTTCCAACCATTTATAGGGTGGCTCCCAAAGGAACCGCCCTATTTTTCAGTGCACTTCACAACAAAAAACGACAACATATACAAAAATATTACATAACCTTTTTTCAAACCAGGCAACAAATGCAATGTGGAGCAAATTATGAAAAATAGAACAAGGACTGCAGACCAATGCAGCCTGTTATTGCTGCTGTTCTTTATATTTCTAATGGTTACGCTTTTCTGTACCCCTGCTTATGCCGGCAGTATCAATGGCAACGAGCAGTCGATCGTTTCTGTTATCAACGGCCAGTTCGAGCAGGACGGTGTTATCTACAAAGTTCGTCAGGAATATATAAATTCTGCAATGGGCTATTTACAGCAGGATGACGTGGACCTGACAGCAGAACAGGCACAGTCTGTAATATCTGAAATCTATTCCAATGTGCAGACTGGTGTCGACAGCGGGTATTTAGAGGCGATTGGGCAGACAGGCCCAAAATCCGAACTCTGGAGATGCGGGAAACAACAAAAGCGGAGATAAAAAGACAGAGGGTCAGGAAACAGATGGAACCGCAGAAGCTGGAAACCAGCTGGGAGAGGTTACAGAAAATGGAGATCCAGTTGGGGAATCAGCCGGAGATGAACAGTGGGTACGGATCTGATAATCCGGACGTAACGGGCTCTGAAGAGTCGCAGGGGGTAATTCCGTCAACCCCGGAGGTAATCTCGATTCTGGAGCTCGTGGACAAGGCACCGCCTCAGTCATACGAGTATTTATAAAAGGATACGGACGCCCTGATGGTGCGTATCCATATTCCTTATCAGATACTATGGTACATCATTATCAGATTGGCTGTAGTCACAGCGATTATTACAGCCATTTCATTCTTCAAAAAGCTTTTTGTACACCATCATAACAGAAAGCTGAGGAAACCTTTTTAGATTCATACTGGCAGCGGAAATAGGTGTGCTGTCCGCCGTTTGCTTTTCGGCAGTAAGCGTCTGGATCGGGACGTTTCAGGACAGTGCTGTTTTGAATAAACTTGCGGATACGGGATATTACCACACGATCTTTGAGGAACTGCGGCTCGAACTTCTATCTCGTTTGCACTTCTGGACATCCCGGATAACGTTATGGATGGCGCGATTACGTATGAGCGCATCGTACTGGCAGCAAGGCAGCAGGTGGAGAGTGATCTAAGCCAGGGCGCCTATCGGGCGGATACTTCCGTGCTGACAGATCAGCCAGAAACAGATATCAGATCGTACCTGGAAAGTAGATCGGTTGCAATGACGGAGCAGGCCCGGCTCGATGAATTAAGGGATCTGGACATTGGCCTTCAGGTAAATGGAGCCAGCCTGTTTGGTGGAGTGTTTGATTCTGCCAGCGCGGTGGTTCGCAAGCTCTGGAAGTCGGGTCGGATCCATTTTCTGGGAACAGATTCCCACGGCACTCATTATCAAAAACCGCAGATAAAAAAGGCGGCGTGGATTCACGACAACTGTCCGGTGCCTGTTGCTGAAGGGATTTTATGCGGGAATCCGATGGCGGTACTGGAGGATAAATTATTTTGATTTAGGAGAAAATTATGGGAACCAATCAGGATGACGAGATTGAAATTGATTTGAAGGAACTATTTTACGTAATCAAACAGAAACTGTGGATTATCCTTCTGACCGGCCTTGTGGGTGCCGTCGGTTTCGGACTTTTTACCGCGATGGTAATGAAGCCCGTCTATACGTCCTCTACGATGCTCTATATCGTGAATAAGACGACTACGCTGACTTCCCTGACGGATTTACAGTTGGGAACCCAGCTGACTAAGGATTACAAGGTCCTGGTGACCAGCCGGCCCGTTACGGGGCAGGTTATTACCAATCTGGACTTAAATTTAAGCCATGAACAGTTAGTGAAAAAAATAAAGGTGGACAACCCTACCGATACCCGTATCCTCACCATCTCGGTGGAGGACACAGACCCCTACATGGCCAAATCCATAGCCGATGAGTTCGCATCGGTAGCATCTGCCCGTATGGCTGAAATTATGGATTCCGCGCCGCCTAACATTGTAGAGGAGGCGTATCTGCCAACGCAGAAGACAAAACCAAGCATTACGAAGAATACCATGATCGGCGGTCTGGCAGGCGTGTTCCTGGCAGGAGCGGTTATACTCGTGCTGTTTGTGATGAACGATGCGATTAAGACGCCTGAGGATGTAGAGAAGTACTTAGGGCTCAATACACTGGCTACGATCCCGGTATTTGAGGGCGAGACGGGCGCGAAAAAGAAGAAATCCAAACGGAAGAAGAGCGGGAGGTAAGCAGGATGCAGAAGGTTTTATTGCGTAAACACGATAAGCTGGATTTCAGGGCAAACGAGGCGTTTAAAACGCTGCGTACCAACATCCTGTTCTCCGGTCATGACACTAGAGTTATCACACTGACCAGCTCGACACCCAACGAAGGAAAATCATCTCTTTCGTTCCAGCTGGCGGTTTCTTTCGCGGAAGCGGACAACCGCGTCCTGTTTATCGACGCTGACATTCGTAAATCTGTGCTTGTGGGCCGTTATAAGGCGGAGGGCAATAAGTTCGGCCTGACCCATTATTTATCCGGACAGAAGAGCATTGACGATGTGATCTGCAACACGGATATTAACAACATGGATATGATCTTTGCCGGGCCGATTTCACCGAATCCGACAGAACTTTTAAGCGGCGATTTATTTGCAGAACTGATCCAGATGGCGCGGGAGGAGTACGACTACGTAATCATCGACGCTCCGCCGCTGGGCAGCGTTATTGATGCAGCCCTGATTGCCAGACATGTGGATGGCACCATTATCGTTGTTGAGAGCGGCGCAATCAGCTATAAGATGGTTCAGCACGTAAAAGAGCAGCTGGAAAAGGGCGAATGCCGTATTCTGGGTGTTGTTTTAAACAAGGTGGACTTAGACCGCGATTCCTATTATGGAAACTACTACGGTAAGTATTATAGCAAGTACTATGGGAATTACGGAGAAGAAACGAAAAAGTAGGACAGTACATAACATATAAATATCCTTAAAAATACCCGCAGACAACAGAGGCTGCGGTATTTTTTCGTTTATCCACTCGAAAACGTAGCTTTTTCGATGTAATAAAATGAAACGCTGACAATCCTTGGATATATTTCATTTCGCGGAATCCTGTTTCGATTCATCAGCGATGTATGTAGACTCCCTTCAACTCTTCCGGCGAAAAAATATCTTCTGAAAGGCTGCTGCCAGTACTTCATAGTTGTCTTCTGACAGCCGGAAGTATACGAAACGCATGGTCATCTCATAATCAGGACACTTACTGTCGACAATGTAATCAAACCTTGAGCCTTTTGAATGGTATTTATATTTTTCACGGTTTACTGCTGCGGGTCTGGTTAAATACCGTGTGATTATAATCTACTTTGTTATGTCAAATTCTTCCATCACGGGTAAGTTCGTGCCTGATAATATCCTATTGCTGCCAGAATCTTTGATACGGATCACATAATCAAACAGCCGTTTTACGACAAGTTCACTGGTAGCACTCATTTTCCTCCAATCCTTTTTGAACGATGACAGCCACAAGGGTTTTGCTGCGTATATCTAAAGGCCGTTTAGGCGCAGGGGAGAAACGCGGCTTCCGCCGCCGACATTATTTTACTTGGGGCTGTATGGAGGTATCAGGTCGCTGCTGTCAATTGCGAGTAGCTGGTTATGTTCAAACAAAAGTGGTACCGCATCTGAACATTGATTAAAGTAATTGAAAAAGTGCTCCAGTACGGTATACTTCAATTCCTGGTGCTGCTGAACAGAGGCTGAAACAGAAGGAAGTCCCTCTTAATATATCTGGAATTTTCTCATTTCGTGACCGAGACTGTTATTGCCAAAAGACAAATGAAACGGATAAGTGTAGGAAAATCAAGGTACCACTTTCGTAAGGAGGTAGTAGTTCCCGGAAAAACGAATTGTTCTGGATTACAAGCCTTTTCATCAATAATCTCCAATATGCTAATTTTCAATGTATTTGCGAATTTATTCACGACGTCACCTCCTTTTTTATATACCTTTGTTCTTGAGGAAGTGTGTATACTCCTTTTTTATATACCTTTGTTCTTGAGGAAGTGTGTATACTAATGTCTTAACTTAATGACCTCGGGTCTCTATGCTTTAGTTTTTTTTTGGTGAAGTTTTATCTCTGATGCAAGGAAAGATTTCATTGTTGCATGGGGCTTTTTTTATTTACAGCAAGTGTAGTTTAAAATTAAATGACTGAAGGGAGAAGTTAAATGAAAAAACTGAAGAATGGAATACAGATTATGAAAGAGTTTAAGCAGTATTTGGTGTTGGAGGAGAAAAGTAAAGCTACTATTGATAAGTACATGCATGATATTGCCAAATTTTTGGATTATATGAAGAATGATCCGCTAACAAAAGAACGGATCATTAATTATAAGGAGTTGCTCCAGAAAGACTACAGTGCAAGAAGTGTTAATACTATGCTTGCATCTTTAAATAGTTTCTTACGGTGGCTGGACCATCCAGAATTTCTGGTAAAGCAGCTTAAGATCCAGCAACAGGCATTTTGTTTGGAGGAAAAAGAATTATCGAGAAAGGAATATATCCGTCTGGTGAAGGCAGCAAGAAGGTCTGGGGATATACGGTTGGAAATGATACTGCAGACAATATGCTGCACAGGAATTAGAGTCAGTGAGCTGTGTTTCGTAACGGTAAAGGCTGTTAAGCTGGGATACGCGGAGGTATGCTGCAAAGGAAAAAACAGAAGGATTATGATACCGGGAAATCTGAGGAAAAAATTACTTCTTTATATTCAAAAAAAGGGAATTGAAAAAGGAGAAGTGTTTATTACGAAGGCTGGTAATACCATGGACAGAAGCAATATCTGGCGAAAAATGAAAGGACTTGCAAAAGAAGCAGGTGTATTAGCCGATAAAATATTTCCGCATAATCTTCGACATCTGTTCGCCAGAAGCTTTTATGAAATTGATAAGGATATCGCAAAACTTGCAGATGTGTTGGGGCACAGCAGTATCAATACAACAAGAATCTATATGATTTCCACTGGGGAGGAACACCGGAGACAGCTGGAACGGCTGCGACTGGTGATTTGAGGATATATAACATAATAAACATTATGTTGTAAGCATAACTATCAGATCTGTTTTAAGCCGAAACTCTTTATTATACTAGCACGTATTTCGATTTTTTACAACTCTTAAAATCCCAAATTTCCTAAAATATGTGAATGAATTTTAAAAACAACGTTATCCGAATGTAAGTAGCAGGCGACTTGTCGTCCTACATACAACATAATGTTTATTATGTTGTTTGGGCGAAAGGCGGGATGAAATGGTTACCTATAACAGGCAGGAAGTAGGCAAGCGTCTGGGCTGCCGTCGACGCGAAATGGGACTGACCGGGGAGGAAATGGGAAGAAGAATCGGGAAGAATGGCCGGTATTACCGGGATATTGAGAATGGCCGATGCGGCATGTCTGTTGAGACATTAATTCTTCTTTCTGAGGAGATGGGATTGTCACTGGATTATCTGATCTACGGCGCCTCGTCTGATGACAGCGGCGACCGGCTGGATGAACAGAAGCAGATTGTAAATAGATTGTCCCACTGCAATGGACGCATTCGCGAGGGGGCGGTGAATCTGTTGAAGGTTTATTTGGAATCTATGCCGGAACGTTGACGATAAAATGATATCCCAAATCTATGCTAAGTGAAATATTAGGAGTATATAACCTTGATTTTTGAGGTGAGGGGAAGAATGGAGTATGAAGTACAATGAATGAAAATAAGAATGAGTGTAAAAGTAACAGCGAAATGATCAACCCTGTAACTGGTAATAAAGCCCCAAAAAAACATATCGAACATTGGAAAGTAATCGCTTTCTATCTCATCATATATGACGTAATCGCAGTAAATTTTTCTTACTTTTTTGGTTTGTGGCTGCGATTTGATTTACGTTTCTCAAATATTCCACATGTGTACCTGGATTCATATTTAAGATTTGCACCGTTTTATACGGTGTTTGTATTAATTGTTTTTTATATTCTGCATCTGTACAAGAGTCTGTGGAGATTCGCCAGCTTTAGTGAATTAAATCGAATATTTGCGTCAAGCGTAATTACCACGGTGTTTCACACCGTGTGTATTACAGTATTTATTAAACGTATGCCAATATCTTACTATGTGATTGGTGCTGCTATGCAGCTGGCTTTGGTAGCAGCTGTGCGATTTGCCTATCGTTATATTACACTTGAACGGACTCGAAGAGAACGGAGTATGAATGCTGTTCATAATGTTATGGTAATCGGAGCTGGTGCCGCAGGCCAGGTGATATTAAAGGAGCTGAAAAGCTCTACGGAAGTATGTTCAAAACCATGCTGTGTCATTGATGATAATAAAAATAAGTGGGGGCGTTTCATAGAAGGGGTGCCTATAGTTGGTGGACGTGATTCTATTATGGAGTCAGTAAAGAAATATAAGATAGATCAGATTTTAGTGGCGATCCCAACTGCTTCTCCGAAAAATAAGAGAGATATCTTAAATATATGCAAAGAGACTCACTGCGAACTAAAGAGTCTGCCGGGAATTTATCAGCTAACAAATGGAGAAGTATCACTAAGCAGAATGAAGGCTGTGGCTGTAGAAGATTTGCTAGGCAGGGAACCGATTAAAGTAAACATGGAAGAAATATTCCGGTATATCAAAGGGAAGACCATTCTTGTCACAGGTGGCGGTGGGTCTATCGGAAGTGAGTTGTGTCGTCAGATTGCCGACCACGAGCCGAAACAGCTGATTATTTTTGATGTTTATGAAAATAATGCCTATGACATTGAACAGGAACTGAGAAGAAAATATAAGGATAAGCTGAATTTGATTGTTCTGATTGGTTCGGTGCGGGACAGCAGAAGAATCAATATGGTATTTGAGAAGTATAAGCCAGACATCGTATACCATGCGGCTGCTCATAAGCATGTACCTCTGATGGAAACCAGTCCAAATGAGGCAATTAAGAATAATGTTGTGGGTACATATAAAACGGCCTATGCTGCTTTGAGCCATGGTACTCAGCGTTTTGTACTGATTAGTACGGATAAGGCAGTAAATCCAACAAGTATCATGGGAGCAAGTAAGCGGCTCTGCGAAATGGTTATCCAGAGTATGGATGCGATTAGTAAAGAAGGCAAAATGGAACAACTGCCGTTTTTGCATGCACACAGTAAAAAAGTTATAGCGGGCCAAGTGGTACATGAGCCATTGGATCAGAGGGCAGTTTATGATGTGGAAAAGGAAAATGAGACTGGTGGTTCCGGGGAGGCGAATAATAAGAATGTAAATGTTAATGTTAATGAAAATGGAAAACTGCATGGTGGTGACGGAGACAGAAAAGGTACACAATTTGTGGCAGTTCGTTTTGGAAATGTACTCGGGAGCAATGGTTCAGTTATTCCGTTGTTTAAGAAACAGATTGAGGCGGGAGGGCCGGTTACTGTTACCCATCCGGATATTGTTCGCTATTTTATGACGATTCCAGAGGCTGTCAGCCTTGTAATGCAGGCGGGGACTTATGCAAAAGGCGGTGAAATATTTGTTTTGGATATGGGAGAACCTGTTAAGATTGATACACTTGCCCGTAACTTGATCAAATTATCAGGATATGAACCAGGGATTGATATTCCTTTGACATATACTGGCTTAAGACCAGGAGAAAAGCTATTTGAGGAAAAACTTATGGCTGAAGAGGGAATGATGAAAACCGCTAATAAGCTGATTCATATAGGGAAGCCCATTCCGTTTGATAAAAGTGTATTTTTGGAACAATTGGAGGCGCTTACGAAAGCGAGTTATGAAAACAGCGATATTATTGTTGAGATGGTAGAGAAGATAATTCCAACATTTTGTCCGGTGGGGGAAAAACCTACGGGGAATGAAGTTGTATTGAAAAATCATATTGGGAATGCGGTGGCAGAGGCGGCAGTTACTGATATGTATTTATCATAGTACAGATATAGCAGTAGTAATGCTAAATTTCAAGATAATAGTAATGAAGTTAGAGATATTTTTCGAGGAGATAAAAGTGTTATGAAGAAAGAATGGTATTTGGAGGATCTCAGGTTCAAAGGAATCTCTCCGTTTGAAAACAAGATATGGCTTTCCTCACCTACTATGCACGGTGAGGAACAGAAATGGGTAGATGAAGCAATTCGTGCCAACTGGGTTTCAACAGTTGGGAAAAATATTAATGAAGTGGAACGCATGGTAGCAGAAAAGGTTGGCTGTAAATATGCGGTAGCATTATCTTCCGGTACGGCGGCACTTCATCTGGCGGTGAAGCTGTGTGGAGAAAAACTCTATGGTCAGCCGAAAGTAGGTCATGGAGTTTTGGAAGGTCACAGAATTTTTTGTACGGATATGACTTTTGATGCCACTGTAAATCCGGTGGCTTATGAAGGCGGAGAAGCGATATTTATTGATACTGAGTATGATACATGGAATATGGATCCGCTTGCGCTGGAGAAAGCCTTTGAAACTTATCCGGAGGTAAAACTTATTGTAGTTGCTCATCTGTACGGAACTCCTGGAAAGATTGATGAGATAAAAAGAATTGCAGATGCTCATAATGCTTTGATTGTTGAGGATGCCGCAGAGTCTTTTTGCGCCACATATAAAGGTGTTCAAACTGGTAATTTTGGAGATGTTTCGGTGCTGTCTGCAAACGGAAATAAACTGATAACAGGCAGCAGTGGCGGACTTCTTTTGACTGATAATTTAGAGTGGGCAAACAAGGCCAGGAAGTGGTCCACGCAAAGCAGAGAGGATGCTCCGTGGTACCAGCATGAGGAGGTTGGCTATAATTATCGAATGAGCAATATTATTGCAGGGGTGTTACGCGGGCAGCTCCCATATGCAGAAGAACATAGAGCGCAGAAGAAGGCCATTTATGAGAGATACAGAGAAGGGCTGCGAGATCTTCCGGTGAAAATGAATCCGGTGGACAATGGTGATCCAAATTATTGGCTGAGTTGTCTAATTATTGAAAAAACGTCCATGTGTCAGCAGATACGCAGTGATAAAGAAACACTTTATATCAGTGAAACTGGAAAATCTTGTCCCACTGAAATTCTGGAAGCGCTATCAGCGTTTAATGCAGAGGGGCGTCCGATTTGGAAACCGATGCATATGCAGCCGATTTACAGGAGACATGGATTTATCACGAAAAATGGAAATGGCAGAGGACAGAGCAACGCTTATATTACAGTAGAAAGTGCAGCTGATGTGAGCGCGGATATCTTTGAAAGAGGACTATGTTTGCCGAGTGACAATAAAATGACTATGGAACAGGTAGACTGTGTTGTTGAGATAATTCGAAGGTGTTTTCGGTAATATTAGAGGTAGAGCTCTAAGATCAGATAGAATTAAGGATCATATTTTGTAGTAAGAAAGATGATATTTGTATGGGAAAAATAAATTTATTTATAAAGAGAATGTTTGATATTACAGTCAGTTTGATTTGTATAGCATTACTTTTGGTGATACCAGTATATATTATTGTACCTATTGCAATAAAATTGACTTCGAAAGGTCCTGCATTGTTTAGGCAAGTGAGAGCAGGTAAGAATGGAAAATCTTTTACTATGTATAAGTTTCGAACAATGATTGTTGAAACGTATGATAATGATGGAAAGGAAATAATGACTGAGAATCGCATTACTAAGATAGGAAAATTTTTAAGAAAAACTAGTTTAGACGAAACACCACAATTATTCAACATATTGAATGGAACTATGAGCATAGTCGGACCTCGTCCAATGTTGGTTTATCAGATGGAGCGCTGCGAAGGGGAAGAATTAAGACGGTTTGAAATGAGACCTGGAGTGACAGGATTGGCTCAAGTGAAGGGACGAAATAACATTCGTTGGCCAGAACGCATTCAATATGATCTTAATTATATTAAAAATTTCAATGTGATTTTGGATATAGAAATTATTATAAAAACAATTTTTTTAGTGTTTAGAAAAGAAGGCACAGATGTGATACCAGAATATCGGGGAGTTGATCGTTTTTCAAAACATTATGTACCGGATGCGGACTCTGATGCTGGGAAAAATAACTTTTTATAATAGCTGAATTTTTAGTGGTTATAAGCTTTTATTTAGAATTAAGGAGGGCGTATGCATGAAATTAAGAATCTATGGATTTCGAGATAATCTATATGATGGTGCTATTACATACGGCTTAAATAATACGTCTTCATTGGATAAATTATTCGCTTTTTTTCTTGCAGTTGGCCCGATTTTACAACATTACAAAGGAATATATGCGAATGCCGGACTTTCAATGCTACTTTTAATGTCCCCATTTCTTACTTTGAAATTGCTGGTTAAACTGAGAAAAACAGATTATGATCCATACTGCATTTTAGCAATAACACCGTTGCTGTTATTTCAATTATATAAGATGGTTGATCATACAATTAATGCAGGGAAGACTTTGTATGCACTATTTATTATTGTTGTTTTTTTGGCAATTGCGTGTGGCTGTATAAATATAAAATACTTCATGAAATGTACTACATTAATTAGTACAGCAGCAGGTAGTTGTTTGATTGTACAGTATATTTTGTATTACTTGGCAGGGGTTCACCTTCAGTTTGTACCGACTTCTCTCCTGTTGCCTGAGAGCAGCCAATGGATATTGGGGGCTCAAACCGGTTTGTATGGAATTAATGGCAGAAGCAATGGCTTTTATAGGCCTAGTGCTTTTTTCTTAGAACCATCGCATCTGTTTTTATATACGTTTCCTGTGTTATGCCTGTTATTGTTGTCACCCAATATAAACAAAAGAAGAAAACGAATCGCTGTATTAGTTTCTGCAGCAATGATACTGTCTACGTCTGGTATGGCAGCAGCTGTTGCGATTGGAATTTGGGGGATTTATTTTGCACTTTATAACAGTAAAAATGGCCGTGAGAATATTGCTAAGTTAAAGAATTTATTCTCAGGAAAGAATATTATAATTCTCATATCCATTCTTATTTTATTAATAATTGCATATACCCAGGTGGAAGTGTTCAGAAACATGGTATTGAGGATTTTTAGTTCCGGAAGTACAGGCAGTTCAACCGCAATTGAAGGGCGAACACGTTTGGCACGTTTACTTGTGCAAGGAATGTCAGGAAAAACATTACTGATGGGTGTGACTGAAAATGTAAATGAAATCAATTTTAATTTATCTGGATTTTATGCAACGCTATATAAATACGGTGTGATTGGCCTTGTGTTATCATATCTTTTTTATGCCCCTGGAATATTTAAACTGAAGGGGGCAGGACTTTGGACAAGCTTGATTATCGTAATTATTTCTTTTTTTACTGCACATACACACGGTACATTTTACATGATGTATTTTGTTATTGTTATTATGAATGCTTACCATATGAAAGTAAAGAATAAGACAAAATATGGATAATCAATGAAAGATGATTATACAGAGAGAAGAAAAATTATGACTGGTAGAAACAGCAATATCATTAGTAAAAAGTTACTGGTAAAAACCAGCTTCTGGTATATAATATCAAATTTTTTGACGCGAGCCATGTCTTTTATCACTATTCCCATATTTACAAGGTTAATGACAAAAGGTGAATACGGTGATTTCTCAGTATTTGCAAGCTGGCAATCTATTTTTTTGATTATATGTGGAGTTGAGATTTATGCGACATTAAATAGAGCACGTTTTGATTATGAAGAAGGAGAATATTTAAATAGTTATATTACATCATGCCTATTATTGAGTACATTGATTACAACAGTCATGCTTGGAGTATATCTATTGTTTCCTCATTTTTTTGACCAGTTATTCTTACTTGATCGGAAATATATATTTATTATGTTTGCATACTTATATGCTCAACCAGCATTTCAGATGTTTCAAGCAAAACAACGAATTGAGTATCGCTATAAATTCAGCGCAGCATTGTCGTTTATCATGATTATTGGATCTACACTAATTGCAGTAGGCCTCGTCTATTTTCTGGATGAGGACAAGCTGCTTGGACGGATTTTAGGACAGTACGTTCCTTACGTTTTCGTGGGGCTGATATTATACGTGTATTTTCTGCGGAAAAGTATTACTTACATGAAAGGTTCTTGGAAGTATGCTTTAGCACTTGGAATTCCATTGGTTTTCAGTTTCCTTGGAAGCCAGATTTTATTGACAGCTGACAGAGTAGTTGTTAAGCAGATTGGAACTTCAGAAGAAGTCGCTTGGCTTGTACTGGCGGCCTCATGTACCCATATAGTTTTGATTTTTGTGCAATCATTAAATAATGCATGGGCTCCTTGGCTTTTTGACAAGCTAAAGATAGAAGCATACAGTGAAGTCAGAAAGACATTTCGTGTTTACATGTGGTTTATTGTGTTTTGCACATTTTGTGTTTTGCTGATTGGACCAGAAATTGTAAAAGTATTGGGAGGAAAAGGGTATCAACAAAGTATCTATGTGCTACCTGCAAATATGCTCAGCGGCATATTTACTGCTTTATCATCACAGTTTGTTAATCTTGAGACATATCATAAAAAAACGCATTATGCGGCATTTTTTACATTGATTGTGGCGGTCATGAATGTGGTAGGGGATGTAATTGGAGTCCTCATATTCGGATATCAGGCGGCATGCTACGTTACTGTTATTTGCCAGTTGATTTTGATTTTTATGCACTATGTTGCAACTCAGAGATTGGAGGTGCAGATGATTGTACCTGTAAAGGATATGACTGCTATTCTTGGCATCAGCGTGGTTTTTATACCCGCCTCTTTGATTCTTTATAGGAATACAGTAATCCGAATTGGATTTATTATGGCGATATTTGTAGTTGGTTGCACGATAATCGTGATTAAGAGACAAGAACTGACAAAATTAATACGAAAATTTAGAAGTTCAAAATGAAATGAATCTAAATAAGGAGTTAATAAAGATGAAAGCATTGGTTGTTTCGGGTGGTTTGCCTCAGATAACATTAATAAATGAATTAAAGAAATACGGAATAAAAGTAATTTTACTTGATGGAAATGAAAATGCGATAGCACGAACATATGCAGATATATTTTATAAAATCAATATTTTTGATACCGATGCTGTCAAAGATATTGCAATAAAAGAAAATGTAGATTTTTTAATTACAGTATGTGCCGATCAGGTTCTTCTTGTGGTGGCTCAAGTTTCAGAAATGTTGGGACTGCCGTGGTATATTGATTATGAGACTGCAAAACTGGTTTCTGATAAAGAATTGATGAAAAGGATTTTTGTTGAAAATGGAATCCCGACATCTAAATATGTTGTAATGGCGGAACTGGACTTAGCTCTGTTACAACATCTGCGTTACCCGTTGATTGTTAAACCTGTTGATGCTTACAGTTCTAAGGGAGTCCGTAAGGTACTCAATGAAAAGGAACTTAAGGCTGCATTTAAATCTGCTGTTCAGATCAGCAGAACAAAAAATGTTATTGTTGAAGAATTTTTCGAAGGCGAAGAAATAAGTGTGGATCTCTTTATTGTTGACGGAATAGCCCATACTCTTTGTGTCTCCAATAGCGAGAAGGTAAAGGATGCTGATAAATTTGTTATATTTAGAGGACGATATCCTGTTCATGCTTCGGAAGAGCTTCGTGCTGAAATAGAGCGGGTATCCCAGAAAATAGCAGATGCATTTGGAATAAAGAATGCGCCAATGCTGGTTCAGATGCTCACTGATGGGAATAAGGTTACGGTTCTTGAATTTTGTGCACGGACAGGAGGTGCAATGAAGTGGCTATTAATCCAAAGATCCTGTGGGGTTGATGTAATAAAATGTGTGATAGATTTGACGATGGGAATAAAACCGGAAATTAATATCTGTCCTCCTGAAAACCAATATATTGTAAATGATTTCATCTATTGCAAACCAGGAGTGTTTGATCACCTGGAAGGTTTTGAAGAGCAACTTCAATTAGGTAATATCTCGGATTACCGCTGTATTCGTCCAAAGGGAACGATATTTACAGGCGCCGTTACCAGCAGCGGTGATCGTGTGGCGGGTGTAACAATTCAGGCGGATACAATAGAAGAATTCAATAAGAAACACAGAGAGTTTGTAGCGTCTGTAAAAATACTTGATGTAGCTGGAAATGATATTATGAGACATGATTTATTGATTGATCTTACAGAATCATATTAGAGAAATAGAGAAAATATTTCAGGAAAATTAAGGTGAAAAAACGATATGAATAAATCTATAGCATTTCTGCAAAGCATTAATACTGTTAAGGAAATTCCAGACACAGTACTTTCTAGAGCAAGACAATCGTTACTGGATTATCTTGCTGTTACTTCGGCGGGAGCGAAATTTCAGAGCAAAAAAATAAAAGAGTACATAAAATTTGCCGCCCCGGAACCAGGGGAATTCACGGTGATTGGAATCATGGAATGTCTGGCGTTGAAAGAAGCTGTGTTCCTCAATGGTTTAAACGGACATGCCTTAGATTTTGACGATGGTACGAATTCAGGAATTATTCATCTGGGCTCTCCTATTTTTTCGCTCCTGTTACCATTGGCGCAGAGATACAACATAAAACTCGAAGATATGCTGAAAGCAGCGGTGATTGGCTATGAGGCCTCCTATACGATGGCGGTTACTATTCAACCAAGGCATAAAGAACTGGGATTTCATGCCACAGGTACTTGCGGTGTATTGGGAGCAACGATAGCGGCGTCCTATATGCTGGACTTCACAGAAGAGGAAAGGTTTCAGGCGTTTGCTATAGCTTGTGTTTCTGCTACAGGCATGCTGAAGGTACTTGATGATGGATCGGAGCTAAAACCATATAATGTGGCGAAAACGGTGCTGCTTGCCCTAACCTCTCTTCAGATGGCAAAGGCAGGATTTAAAGGACATCCAGATCCGTTAGGAGGAAATCGAGGATATTTTAAGATGATGACGGGTCAAGAAGACATAGAGCTGAAGCAGGTACTTCTAAACGGTACTTATGCAATTATGAAGAGCTATACCAAGCCCTACGCATCATGTCGATACACACATCCTTCTGTTGAAGCCGCAATCCATCTTAGAAACAAGTATGGCTTGAAGGCGGAGGAAGTAGAAAGGATTGATATTAAAACGTATTCACTGGCAGTTAATGGCCATGACCATACAGAGATACTGGGGTCATATTCTGCCAAAATGAGCATTCCATATAGTACGGCAGCAGGTATTATTTATGGCAGGGCAGGTCTTCAGGAATTTGATGAGAAGAGTGTAAAGGATGAGAATGTACTTTCTTTGACAAAAAAAATCCATGTAGTTACAGATGAGAAACTGAGTGAAGTATTTCCGAAAATCCAGGCTGCTGTTGTTGCTATCAAGACAAAAAACGGTGTTATGTCTGAACGGGTTGATTTTCCAAAAGGTGAACCGGAAAATCCATTGAATGATGAGGAGTTTAGAAAACGATATGATGAATTAATGAAATATGCTGGTATAGAGCCGAATATCGGTGGAAAGATTTTTGGCTTTGTGCATAAAGACGGAGTAACGGTGAAAGATATTTTAAAATTTTTTGAGTGCCGAGAGGAGGTGTCTCGTGAGTAGCATTAATTTAATCCTTGGAACAATGACCTTTGGAGAGTCTGTGTTTTATCCAGAGGTGGAACGATTTGTCTATACATTTCTGGATTTAGGGTATAAGGAACTGGATACAGCCTATGTCTATAACGAAGGAGCGTGTGAAAAACTGCTGGGAAATGTTTTGAGGAGAATAGATAGAAATAAAATAAAGATTTCTACTAAAGTGAATCCGCGAATTTCCGGTAAGTTGGACGGTGAGGCAGCCTATAAGCAGTTAGATGAGTCTCTTATTCGTTTGGGAGTGGACTATGTAGATACTTTCTATCTGCATTTTCCGGATCCATTTACCCCGGTTGATTCTGTATTGGAAGCCTGTGCAGACCTCCATAGACAGGGGAAATTTAAGGAACTTGGTCTTTCTAATTTTCCGGCGTGGATGGCGGCGGATGTGTGGCATCGGTGTAATAGGAATGGCTGGGTTAAGCCTACCGTATATGAAGGCATTTATAATCCATTGACGAGAAAAGCGGAGGTGGAACTTAACGCGGCGCTGAACCAGTTTGGAATGCGCTTTTGTGCATATAACCCGATGGCCGGCGGCCTTCTTACGGGGCGATATGGTAAATTTGAGGAAGAGCCAACCGATGGCCGTTTTACACATAGACCAAACTATCAGAGACGCTACTGGAAAAAAAGCTATTTTGACGCGGTAGAAGTAATCAAAACGGCGGTGGTTAAACACAAGATTACAACCGTTGAAGCAACATACCGATGGCTTGCCTATCATTCTATGTTAAGGGCCGATCGAGGGGATGCAATTCTGATCGGCGCCTCAAAGCTGGATCATTTAAAACAGAACGTCGAGGTCTTAAATGCAGGGCCATTGCCGGAAGCTGTCGTGGAGGCATTTAACGCAGCTTGGGACATCAGTAAAGCAGACAGTCCGGAATATTTTACGCTGTTTAAAGGAAATCCTGCTGCTAAACAAGGGGAGGAGATATAGTAAAATGTTAGATCAAAGACTTGTATTTGATGTATTAAGAAAGCATGGAGTGACTTTTTTTACAGGAGTACCAGATTCTTATCTGAACGGATTTTGCAACTATGCGCTTAATAACTTTCCGGCCCGGAATATTATTGCTGCCAATGAGGGAAACGCGGTGGGGATTGCAGCAGGTCACTATTTTGCAAGCAAAGAGATTCCTTTGGTTTATCTACAGAACAGTGGTATGGGAAATATCGTGAATCCCCTGGCATCACTTGTAGATGAGCATGTTTATTCCGTTCCGATGATTTTACTAATTGGCTGGCGTGGACAGCCGGGGACAGGGGATTGGCCACAACATGAACTGCAGGGGGAGATTACACAGGGACTTCTGGATATTATGCATATTCCTTACCGTGTGCTTTCCGATAATAGTAACCAATTCATAGAGAGTATCAAGTACGCCGTCGATTACTGTAAGATTAACCGCAAACCGTATGCACTGATTGCCCCCAAGGAGGTCATGGCTGGGGAGAAGATAAACAACAAAGAGACTGTTTATCCCTTGAGCCGCGAGGCGGCCATAGAGGTGATTTTGGATCAAATGCCGAAGGACACTGTTTATTCTGCAACAACTGGTCGGGCTACTAGGGAGTTATTCTTTCTGCGTGAAAGAAGAAATGAAAGCAAGGAAAATGATTTCCTGAATGTCGGTTCTATGGGGCATGCTTCTTCTGTAGCATTAGGAATAGCATTGGAAAAACCGGAGAGAAAGGTAGTGGTATTGGATGGCGATTCTGCTGCTATGATGCATATGGGTGCCATGACTATGGTTAGTAAACTGCATGTGCCGAATTATTTACATATTATTCTAAACAATGGCGCACATGAATCGGTAGGAGGCCAGCCATCCGCAGGTTATAAAATTGACTTTACAAAGATCGCGGAGGCCTGTGGATATGAAACTGTACATCATCCTGTGACGGGAAAAGAGGAACTGATCGCTGCACTCGCTGCGTTGAAAGACTGTGGAAAAGCTTCTTTTATTGATGTGCGTATTCATAAAGGGCTGAGTGGAAAACTGCCTCCACTGGATTTTTCCCATAGAGAAGCCATTGATGCCATGATAGGAGAATTGAATAGATAAAACAGCGAAGTAGTTTGCTTATGTTATGTGTGAGTTATCTTGATTGAAAGGATGGATAGACGATGAACAGTATGGATAAAACGAGAGAATTTCTACAAACAATTGGCCTGCCAGGAGGGGACGCTTATGACCTTCCTGAATCAAAAAAACGATTTAAAGACAATGGACAGTATCGATTTGAGGTTCCGGGAATCCAGGGACCGAAAGTGATGAGGGCACTTCTGGAGGCAATGGATTCCTATGGACTTTATCTTCACAGAGTAACACAAACACAGGGGATTATGCGCCTTACGGATGAAGAAATCGAGAGGATGGTAGAGCTTGCACATAAATGGGAGACAGATCTGATCCTTGCCATAGGGCCAAGAGCAACGACAGATACATCTGCTTCGGTCCATACCGAAGAAGGAGTCCGTATGGGGTACCGTCTTCGAGGGCAGGAGCAGATTGTAAGAGCAGTAGAAGATGTAAAACGGGCTGCTGGAATCGGTTGCAGGGGATTCCTCGTTTACGATGAAGGCTGCCTGTGGGTGCTGGATCAGATGAGAAAGGCAGGGGAGATCCCCGCGGACTGTCATTTTAAGGTATCGGCTCATGCCGGCCATGGTAACCCGGCATCGGCGAAGGTGCTGGAGAGCATTGGTGCTGATTCCATCAATCCAGTTCGTGATATACAGCTCCAAATGTTGGCGGCAATGCGCCAGGCAGTGGACTGCCCGATTGACATTCATACTGAAAATCCGAAGTCCACGGGTGGGTTTATCCGTCACTATGAGGTGCCGGATATGATACGGATCGCAGCACCGCTCTATTTAAAAACAGGGGGCTCTGTTGCGGCTACACACAGCTGGGATAGTACGGAGGATGACGCTAGAAAGAGGGCAAAGCAGTGCGTGCTTGTGAAACGTATGATCGACGAGTATTATCCGGAGGCTGTGTGGTCACCGAAGGGGAGCTTAATATAGAAAAGTCAAGCAATGATAAAATACATAGAAGGAAAGGATAAAAAAGATGAGACACCATCTATATAACAAAGATTTCAAGTTTTTAGTAGAACCAGAGGAATTCAATAAATATACCGATAGGGAGCTGCTGCAGTATTGCCTTGGCGCTACGATGTATATGCCTGGTATCAAGGATTTTGCACCGAAGATCCTTGGAGGTGCTATGCCTGGACTTACGACCATTGTTTTGTGCTTTGAGGATGCTTGTCCGGAAGATCGGGTGGAGGAAGCAGAGCAGAATGTATACCGGCTTTTGGATACGGTAACGGATGCTGTGGATAAGGGGAATCTGGCGCCGGAAGCGGTTCCGCTTATTTTTGTGCGCATACGTAATCTTACACAATTTAAACATTTTGGACAGGGCCTGACCAAAAAACAAGCGCGATCGCTGTGCGGCATTAATTTCCCTAAGTTTAATGCAGAAAATGGGTACGAATATTTTGCTTATTTGCAGGATCTAAACGACCGCCTTGAGGAGATTTTGTATGGCATGCCAATCATTGAGGACTCGGAAGTAGCCTACAAGGAGACACGTATATCGGAATTGGTAGGTATCAAGAAGATTCTTGACAAATATCGCGAACTGGTCTTACAGGTACGGGTTGGCGGTACAGATTTCTCCTCAGTATTTGGCGTGCGCAGGGGTGTTGATTATTCCATTTACGACATTATGACCGTCCGCGAATGCCTGACAGATATTATCAATGTCTGTGGACGGGATAACGATTATGTGATTTCCGGACCTGTATGGGAGTATTTCCGTGCGCCGAAGGAATTAATGTTTGAAGAGCTTCCGAAACATGGACTGGAAGATTATCTGATGAAGCGGCTGCCAATTGTGAACAATGAGATAGATGGTCTGCTTCGCGAAGTGATTCTGGACAAAGCCAACGGCTTTGTAGGGCGTACCGTGATTCATCCGACGCATGTAAAATTTGTCAATGCGCTGATGGCAGTTACGAAGGAAGAGTATGATGATGCGTGTATGATCCTCGGCCATAGTGAAGGCGGTGTGGTAAAAGGCAGTGGTGCGAATAAAATGAACGAGATCAAGCCGCATACGAATTGGGCGGTGAAGATCTATAATCGCGCGCGTGCTTTTGGCGTGATTGAAAACGAAGGCGCATATGTGAGACTGTTTGCAGTCAATGACTAAAGGGCCTATCTTACGAATGAGGTTCCTCGTATTTATCTGTGTTATTTTATATTGTAAAGGGTAAGAAACCAACACTGTGGAAAAGGATTGGAGGACACTATGGCGATTGAGATAAGCACACCGATTTCTGAAGTGGCGGCAGCGCGTCTGCAGGTTGGGGATACCGTGCTGATTACAGGATATATTCTTTGCGGACGGGATGCTGTGCTGCCGAAGGTGGTTAAGCTGATTGAAGAAAGCAAGTCTAATACACTTGGGTATGATTTAAAAGGAAGTGTTATTTTTCATACAGCAGTGAGCCCGGCGGGAGTAGGTCCTACATCGAGTAATAAACTGGAAATCGAGAGCAATATAGAGCCACTGTCAAAGGCAGGTGTGAAGCTGCATCTTGGAAAGGGTCAGATTCATAAAGAAACGATAAAGGCCTTGGATATAAACAATGCGGTGTATGCGGTAATCCCACCAGTGACGGCGCTGTTAGGGGATAAGACGACAGAACAGACATTGATTGCTTTTCCGGAATTGGGGATGGAGGCCTTGTATCGGCTTAAGGTGAATGGGTATCCTGCTATTATTGCAGCAGCGCATGGGAGGAGTATCTATGAGTGAATTTAGTTATGAAAAGACAGTTTCTCTTGTCCGGAACACGCTGGTAGAGGCAGGGTCTACGTTTCGAGAGGATAAGAAAGAAGCTTATCAAAAAGCGATAGCTAATGAAACCAATGAGAAGGCAAAGTGGGTTCTTGAGACTATATTGGAGAATGCCAATGCAGCAGAAAAGAATCATAGTCCTCTTTGCGACGATACGGGAATCCCGCATATGGTACTTGAAGTAGGGCCAGATACGGCAGTAAGTGGACGGATGCTGGATGCTATTAAGGAAGGTATAGCAGAAGGACTACAAAAACTGCCAGGACGTCCTATGGCGATTATGGGAGATGACAGTCAGAGGATCGATCAATCTGGTGGTTTAAATCCAGAAAGTGCAGGCGTGGAGCCGGCTCCGATACTTATCAGGCGATGTAGAGATAATGTCGTAAGGCTTCATATACTGATGTTTGGTGGTGGTCCTGCGATCAGAGGAAAAACGTATCGTGTATTTCATAAGCACAGCACAGATGTGGTGCTGAATGAAATCGTAAAGTGGGCGATTGAGGGAGTCTCTCAATTGGGCTGTTCTCCATGTACTCTTGCAGTTGGCATTGGCAGAAGCCATTTTGAAGCAACATCCATGATGCTTCAGGCGCAAGTGGATGGAAAATTCGATGTTCAGTCGGAAATGGAGCAGGAGATTACCAGAAGGGTGAATGAGGCTGATATCGGTCCGCTTGGACTCCATGGAAAGACCAGTGTAATCGCTACATTTATGAAGGTTGGTCCTCAGAGAGCCAGTGGTGTAAGGATTATTTGCGTCCGTCCGGCTTGTTGTTTTGAACCAAGAATCGCCACCGTAGATTTGTAGATGATGCTGGCGGAAGGGCTGGATTCGAAGGGAATAGTAAAAGACAGATTACAAGTGAAGAATAAAAATGATAGTAAGCAGAATTCAAAAGCAAGGGGGTTGACAATCAGTACAGAAAAGTGATATATTTATCCTATAAAGAGATAAATATATCACTAAAAGGAGGCTGTCATGAATAATAAATACTCCGCAGGTCAAAAACCCACATTTACCAGAAAAATCAGTCCGAAGATGGGGCTGTTAGGTTTTTTGGGGTTGTTGGGATTTCTGGGTTTTCTGCCCCAGTTTTTTCGTGAAGAGGGTATTTTGCCTGTGCCGTTTCCGCTGATATTTTTCTGCTTTTTTGGATTTTTCGGTTTTTACTATGAGGGGAAGATGTCCGGTACGATGATTGATGAGCGTTATTTAGCCAACGAGAACAGAGCCAGTGCTATGGCTAACAAAGTGGCCCTTACCCTGATTATCGCTGTGGCGCTTCTCTCTATGTCAGCATTTCGAATCAATAATCCATATGTGATGCTAAAACTTTTAATTGCTGTTATCGGTTTTGCATTTGGCTTATCGCTGTTTCTTCAACAGTACCTGCTGTACCGTTTTGAAAATGGAGAGTAGCCATGGGGGAATTTACGTGCAATCTTAAGAAGTACAGACAAATGAAGGAGATGACCCAGGAACAACTGGCTGAAAAAGTCGGTGTAAGACGGGAAACTATCATGCGCCTGGAAGCGGGCAGATATAATCCATCGCTGAAACTGGCGATCGATATTTCGAGAGAGGTGGAAGCACCAATCGAAGTTTTGTTTATTTTCGAGGAGAAATAGCCATATATACAGTAAAGCTGTGATGGTATGGCAGAAGATTCCTTGTGGATTATCAGGATTGTCACACTATAACAAAAATGCGTCACAGTTACTACCAAACAGTAAAATCATAAGAAGAGCAGGCTGTACATCAGCCTGCCCACATGTAAAGGGAACCATTTCCACCATCCTTGATCTAGGAAAATGTTGCTTCAATCTCTCATCTTCTATTTCTAAAGTTCTCAAGTCCTCAAGGTTTCAAGTCGTAAAAGCGGAAAGAACGCTGTCCCCAGCCTTACTCTTCCCACCACCCAGAACACTAATGCACAGATATCAGTAAATATAGTCCATAATCCTGAAACACTTCGCGCCCCAATCTCTTGCAGGCCACCTGGCTTGACCATTATCCCGCCTTCTTCTGCTCCTTCCAGTCCCCGGAATAAAAATAATTAATTTCCGCCCCAAGAAACAGTATACAGATACACGCATACAGCCACAGCATTAACAATACAATAGCCGTAAGGCTCCCGTACATAACAGAGAAATTGCTGAAATTGTTAAAATAAATGGAAAATGCAAATGAAAATGCGATCCATCCCAGTGTGGAGAAAATGGCGCCGGGCAGCTGCTTTTTAAAATGCTGCTTCTTTTCCGGCACATACGTATAGAGGAAAGTGAAGCAGATCGTCAGGATCAGCAGGAGTACGGTCCGAAAGCTGATGACATAGTGGGTGATCTCTGCAACGACCGGAAAATGGTGTTCGACGAATCCCTGAATTGAACTTCCGAGAACCAGCAAAACCAGCGTCAGAATGCAGATCAGCATGAATATGATGGTATAACCGGCGCAGATCATCCTTGTCACCACATAATTTCTCTTCTTCTGTTTCCCGAATACCCGGTTCAGTCCGCGTTCGATGCTCAGCATGCCGCGGGAGGCCGACCAGATGGCGGCGATTGCCGTTACGGATAAAACGGTAGCGGGAGAGTTGGTATAGATATTTTCGACGACGCTGAAGACCAGGCTCTTTAGGTTGGCCGGTACCAGACTTGTAATTACCTGCAGCAGGTTGGACTTTGTTATCGTTGGTATCAACTGGATCATAGCCATCAGCAGCATGATGAACGGAAATGCCGCGATGATGGTAAAAAAAGACGCCTGAGCCGCGTAAACAGTCATTTCATCCTTGCTGAATTTGTCGTAGATCTGTTTGCCTCGCAGTATTAATCCAATCATGATATCCCCTTTTTGTTAATGATATAACTAAAATATTACCATGACCGCAAAAAAATATCAAGCGAGACACCGGAATTTCAAATCAGGTTATCGGCAAAAGCATTTTAACAGTCCGAATTATTTTGAAAAACAAACTATTTTTCGAAAATAAGTTGCCCTACCGTACTGCATTTGATAGAATGGTACTAATGGATTCAATCAGAAAGGGAGCGCGTATGGAATATATACCGGCGAAAACCATCGTGACGAAGACGAAGAGCTCCGAATGGTTCGGCATCGATTATAATATGAATATTTATAAAGGCTGCTGCCATGGCTGTATCTACTGCGACAGCAGGTCTTCCTGCTATCGGATCGAACGGTTTGATACGGTGCGGGCCAAGGAAGACGCCCTTCGGCTTGTCCGGGATGATCTGCGGCGGAAGGTGAAGACCGGAGTGGTAGGCACCGGAGCCATGAGTGATCCCTATAATCCATTTGAAAAGGAGCTGGAGCTGACCAGACATGCGCTGGAGCTGGTGGATGCTTTCGGTTTCGGAGCAGGGATTGCCACGAAAAGCACTCTTTTAAAAAGGGATGCGGATATTTTAGAGAGCATAAAAGAGCATTCGCCTGTAATCTTAAAAGTGACGGTGACGACTGCGGATGATGAGCTGGCGGGGAAGATCGAACCTGGTGTGCCATCCTCGACCGAGCGGTTTGAACTGATCGATTACTTAAGCTCCAGAGGGCTGTTTACCGGTATTCTGCTGATGCCGGTCCTTCCATTTCTGGAAGACAGTCCGGAAAATATTACGGCTGTCGTAAGAAAGGCCCATGAGGCGGGAGCTTCTTTTATTTATGCGGCTTTTGGTGTGACGCTCCGTGATAATCAGAGGGAGTGGTACTATGATAAGCTGGGGCAGCTGTTTCCGGAGCGGGATCTGGCGGCGGAATACAGAAAACGGTACGGGGAACGCTACGAATGCCGGAGTCCGGCGGCAAAGCGGCTCTGGGCCATATTCGCGGCAGAGTGTGAGAAATACGGGATTCTGTACCGCATGAAGGACATTATTCACGGGTATAAGAAGAATTACGAAAACAGCCAGATGAGTCTGTTTGATTTTCTGCAGTGAAAACAGAGAAAGTGAGAGGAAACCTTACATGGGACAGGAGAAAAAAGAAAAGCTTACAAAAATGGAGATAGACTGGATTCTGTACGATGTAGGAAATTCCGCATTCGTGCTGCTGGCGACAACTATTTTGCCCATTTACTTTAATTATCTGGCGGGACTGGAGGGCGTCTCCGAGGTGGATTATCTGGCCTATTGGGGATATGCAGCCTCGATTGCTACGCTGCTGGTGGCCTTTATCGGACCGGTCTGCGGCGCCATTGCCGATACGAAGGGGTATAAGAAACCGATATTTTTGATCTGTATGATGGTGGGCGTTCTGGGATGTGCCGCACTTGCCATACCAAAATCCTGGATTGTATTTTTGGTGGTATTTGTGATTGCAAAGGTGGGCTACTCTGCGAGTCTGGTGTTCTACGATTCCATGCTGCCGGATATCACGACGCCGGAACGTCTGGACGCGGTTTCCTCTCATGGGTTTGCATGGGGGTATATCGGAAGCTGTGTGCCGTTTGTGTTCAGCCTTGTGTTTGTTCTGTTCTATGAGAAGATCGGTATCACTATGGTGACTGCCATGGTGATTGCGCTCATCATCAACGCCCTGTGGTGGTTCCTGGTGACGGTGCCTCTGCTCCGTCATTACAAACAGGTTCACTATACGGACAACGCGGAGTCGGGCAGCGGAGTGGTGAAAGAAAGCCTGCGCCGTCTGGGGCATACGCTTCTTGATTTGAAGAATCATAAAAAGATCTTTGTTTTCATGATTGCATACTTCTTCTATATTGACGGAGTCTATACCATTATCGAGATGGCTACGGCTTATGGAAGCTCTTTGGGGCTCAATTCCCAGGGACTTTTGCTGGCGCTTCTTTTAACTCAGATCGTAGCGTTCCCCTTTGCGCTGTTGTTCGGCAAAGCGGCGAAGAAGTACAGGACGGAAAAACTCATCCGCCTGTGTATTCTTGCATACCTTTGTATTGCGCTCTATGCGATTCAGCTGGATAAGCAGTATGAGTTCTGGGTGCTGGCCGTTTGCGTCGGTATGTTCCAGGGAGCGATCCAGGCGCTGTCACGGTCGTATTTTGCCAGAATCATTCCGCCTGAGAAATCGGGAGAATTTTTTGGTATTTTTGATATCTGCGGAAAGGGCGCTTCTTTCATGGGAACGGCTCTGATGGGATTATTCGCCCAGATTACGGGAAAGAGCAACGGCGGTGTTGCGATTCTGGCCGTGATGTTTCTCATCGGCTTTTTTATGTTTGGGAAGGCTGTGAAGCTGAATGAGAATTAGAGTGTGTTTCAAAATTCATTTCTGCCATCTGCACGCCCCACTTCGCGGTATATTTAGCCCCAATTCAGTCAGCGTAGCCCACTACGCCTCCTTCATTGGGGCCAAATCTCCCACAAAGTGTGACGCACAGCTGTCAGAAAGCAATTTTCAAACACACTCTAGAGTGCGCTTCAAAATAAGTTACAAATTCTTTGGCTATGTTTGAAACATAGCCATTTTTTTTGTATATGGCGGTCATGCGGGTGACGGTTTCCGGAGAATCAATGATCCGGACTGTCAGGCCTTCGGACGGCCTCATGCTGCTGATGGATTCCGGCACCAGGGCCACGCCTAAGCCGGCGCCAGCCCATTGGAGGCACGTCCTGGCGTCGTCATTGCGGCAGAAGGTATTAGGCACTGCGCCGATATTCTGGAACGCCATGGATATGATGGCGTCAAAGCGCCGATAATAGATGAGAGGCTTTCCGGCCAGGTCTGTAAGATGGATTGTGCCGCCAGGAATCGCGTCAAACCAGGAGGAGACTCCGACTGCCGTAAGCGGTTCTTCTGATCCGAAGACACAGTGAAAACCTTCAGTATTAAACGGTGTTCGAACCACGGCGCATTCGATGATGCCGTTTTTCAGCTTTTCCAGAAGCTCGTAAGTGTTCCCCTCGGAGATTTCAAAACGAACATTGGGATGAAGCCGGCAGAAGCCCGGCAGGATGCTGTCCGCCAAGAAGCTGCCGGAGGAGGAGATCGTTCCCAGCTTTAAGATTCCCTTCGATGAGGAGGGGAAATTCTGGAGCTCATCAGCGGCCGTATCCATCATGGACAGGATATCCTTAGCCCGGGAATAGAGATAGGAACCGGCCTCGGTAAGCTCGGCTTTCCTTGCCCCGCGGGTCAAAAGACGGACGCCTAAGTCCTCCTCCAGCATCATGATCTGCTTGCTGAGCGGCGGCTGAGACAGCCCCAGCTTTTTTGCTGCCGCCGTAAAACTGCCCGTTTCCGCAATCACTGTAAAATAATAGAGCTGCCTTGAATTCATCTGTCCCATGGAATACACCTCTTTAATAGGAGCACTCTCGTAAACTCTCCTGCACCCAGCTTTGCGGCTGATTTTCCGCCAGCTGCACCCCAATTTAATCAACGTACGCGCCGCGTACGCCTCATAAATTCGTGCACACCTGACAAAAAATCATCTCACAAAGCCGGGTACAAAGAGTTTACGAGAGTACTCATTATTTTTCTGCAATAGATACTTGTAATATTATACCAGAATGCTATAATATTACAATGAATTATTCTAAAAACATATGAATCCGGAGGAAGGATAAATGAAAAAACTCCTGAAATACTTAAGGGAATACCGGCTGGAAAGCTTCTTAGGGCCGTTATTTAAGCTTCTGGAGGCCAGTTTTGAGCTGATGGTGCCTCTTGTGATGGCGAAAGTAATCGATGTCGGAATTAAGACACAGGACCTCCCCTATATCTTAAAAATGGGCGGAATTCTGGTGCTTCTTGGTGTTGTGGGGCTGGTCTGTTCCATCACGGCCCAGTATTTTGCTGCAAAGGCGGCCGCGGGATTCGGTACGGCGCTGCGAAATGACCTGTTCTCCCACATCGGCAGCCTCTCCTATGCGGAGCTCGATAAGGCGGGGACGGCCACGTTAATCACCCGCATGACGAGTGACGCAAACCAGGTACAGTCAGGAGTTAATTTGTTTTTACGCCTCTTTTTGAGGTCTCCTTTCATCGTGTTCGGGGCCATGGCCATGGCCTTTACCATCGATGTGAAGGCGGCTCTGATTTTTGTCGTTGTCATACCGGTGCTGTCCGTGGTTGTATTTGGCATCATGTTAATCAGCATGCCTCTCTATAAAAAGGTACAGCGGCAGCTGGACCGCGTGCTTCTGACCGCCAGGGAAAATCTAAGCGGCGTCCGGGTGATCCGGGCATTTAACCGGCAGGAGGATGAAGGCCGCCGGTTTGATGAGGAAAACGGAAAGCTGGTGAAAATCCAGGTGTTTGTCGGGAAGATTTCCTCCCTTTTAAATCCGCTTACCTATGTGATTATCAACCTGGGCATTATTGTGCTGATACAGACCGGAGCGAAGGAAGTGAACCGCGGGATTATCACTCAGGGCGAGGTGGTGGCTCTGGTGAACTACATGTCCCAGATTCTGGTGGAGCTGGTGAAGCTGGCCAATCTCATTATCACCATTTCCAAAGCGCTGGCCTGCGCGAACCGGATCAGCGCCGTGTTCGAGCAGAAGCCGGGAATCACGGAGAAGAACCATACGTGTCTGGAAGCCGGCGAGGGCGCTCCGGCGGTAGAATTTAAAGATATGACATTTACCTATGACGGAGCGAGGGAACCGGCCTTAAGCAACCTCTCATTTTCCGTGACGAAAGGGCAGACCGTGGGGATCATCGGCGGTACGGGATCGGGTAAATCGACGCTTGTCAATCTGATTCCCCGTTTCTACGATGCGACGGAGGGCGCGGTATTGGTGGACGGCCACGATGTAAGGGAGTATCCGCTGGATCAGCTGCGCGGCAAGGCGGGGGTCGTTCAGCAGAAGGCGGTGCTATTCCACGGGACACTGCGGGAGAACATGCAGTGGGGAAAGAAAAACGCCACAGACGACGAGATCTATGAAGCGCTTAAGACGGCTCAGGCCCTTGAATTCGTGGAAGAAAAGGCCGAGGGACTGGAGCTCTACATCCAGGCCGGCGGCAAGAACCTATCCGGCGGGCAGAGACAGCGCCTCACGATTGCCAGAGCGCTGGTCAGGAAACCGGAGATCCTGATCATGGATGACAGTGCGTCGGCCCTGGATTTTGCTACGGACGCCAGACTTCGGAAGGCCATTAAGGAGAGGACGCAGGATATGACTGTATTCATCGTATCCCAGCGCGCAACCACGATCCGGAACGCGGATCAGATTGTCGTCCTGGATGACGGCGCCATGGTGGGATGCGGAACCCATAAGGAGCTGCTTGAAAAATGTGAGGTTTACCGGGAAATCTGTCTGTCCCAGCTTTCGAAGGAGGAGGTACAGTAGGATGAATATGAAAAAGCATAAAACGACCATACGGCGCATTCTCTCCAGCATCGGCCGGTATAAATGGGGCGTCCTGGCTTCACTGGCCTGTGCATTGATCACGGTGGTCCTGACTCTCTATGTGCCGATTTTGACCGGTAAAGCCATTGACTGCATTCTTGCACCGGGAAATGTGGATTTTGCCGTTATGGGCGGAATTCTCATGAAGATTGGCGTCATTATCCTGGTTACCGCGGTGTCCCAGTGGCTTATGAGCCATATCAACAATATCATCACATACCGTGTGGTAAAGGATATCCGGGTCCGGGCGTTTGCAAAGGTGGAAAGCCTGCCGCTCAAATACATCGATTCCCATTCCCACGGCGATATCATCAGCCGCCTGATTGCCGATATCGACCAGTTTTCCGATGGACTTTTGATGGGATTTACGCAGCTGTTTACGGGTATCCTCACGATTTTAGGAACCCTTATTTTCATGTTTACAATCAATCCGGCCATAGCGGTTGTCGTGATTTTGGTTACCCCGGTCTCTCTGTTTGTGGCAAGCTTTATTGCAAAGAGGACTTACACCATGTTCCGGAAACAATCGCAGACGAGGGGCGAACTCACCTCCCTTGTGGAAGAAATGCTTGGCAGCCAGAAGGTGGTTTTAGCATTTGGCTATGAGGCGGAGGCTCAGTCCCAGTTCGAGGAAATTAACGAGCGCCTGCGGGTGTGGGGACTTAAGGCTACATTTTTTTCTTCCATTACCAATCCGGCTACCCGGTTCGTCAACAGCCTGGTGTACGCCAGCGTGGGAATTGCAGGGGCGTTTGCGGCTATTTCCGGTTATTTGTCGGTGGGGCAGCTCTCCAGCTTTTTAAGCTATGCAAACCAGTATACGAAGCCGTTTAATGAGATTTCCGGCGTGGTGACGGAGCTTCAGAACGCATTGGCCTCGGCGGCCCGCGTCTTTGAACTGATCGATGAGGAGCCACAGATTCCGGATGCGCCGGATGCAGCCGTCCTGTCGGAGGTAAAAGGGGAAGTGTCTCTGAGCGATGTGAATTTTTCCTATGATCCGGAAATACCGCTGATCGAGAATATGAATCTGGAAGTAAAACCGGGGCAGCGTGTCGCCATCGTGGGGCCGACGGGATGCGGAAAGAGTACGGTCATCAACCTGCTCATGCGTTTCTACGATGTGGATTCCGGTTCGATTCAAGTGGATGGAACCGATGTGCGGGAGATTACGAGAAAGAGCTTAAGAACGAGCTACGGCATGGTCCTCCAGGAAACATGGTTGAAATCCGGCACGATTCGTGATAATATCGCATATGGAAGGCCGGAAGCGACGGATGAGGAAGTGGTCAAAGCGGCGAAGGAGGCTCATGCCCACAGCTTTATCAAACGAATGAAGGATGGGTACGATACGGTTATCTCTGAGGACGGAAGCAATTTGTCCCAGGGACAGAAGCAGCTCCTGTGCATAGCGCGCGTGATGCTGTGTCTGCCGCCCATGCTGATTCTTGACGAGGCCACGTCTTCCATTGATACGAGAACTGAGATACGGATTCAGAAGGCATTTTCCAAGATGATGGAAGGCAGGACCAGCTTTATCGTGGCCCACCGTCTTTCTACCATAAGGGAGGCAGATGTAATTCTGGTCATGCGGGACGGCCATATCATTGAGCAGGGGACTCATGAAAGTCTGCTTGAGAAGAACGGTTTCTATGCGGAACTGTACAACAGCCAGTTTGCCGTATGATCGGATCAGACAGGACAGAGGTGATTGGACAAATGAAAAAAACAGGACACTACGCGGCTTTTATAGGGCTTTTCATGGCGGCCGCGCTAACGGTGACCGCCTGCGGTGCTTCAGCGAAAGCACCGGATGTGAGCAGCGTCGGCGGCGGATCAGAGACGGCTGCTGACAGTGCCGGTGGTGGAACAGAGGCTGCTGCATCAGAGGCGGATCATGCAGGAAAGAACGGTGCAGGAACGGATACGACAGAAGCGTTGGGCGGTGCTGCGGGATTTCAAAAGATCGACACGGCAGATAAGGGGAACTCCGGGGATACAGCTGCCGCGGGCAGCGGGGCCGGGCAGGCACAGCCCATAACAGGTGCGGCGCCGTCAGACGGAGAGGTGCTTTCCGGCATACCGATCGATACAGAGAAGTCAGAAGCAGTTTCCATTTACTATGGCTCTGTGTGTTATTCGTTTTTCAGCGAAGAAAAAGACAGGATTCAAGCGGTGGCCGACTTATTTACAGGCTTCTCCTTAGAGGAGATCCCGAATGGCCAGCTGGACGAGGCAACCACGTACCAGATATATTTTTCGACGGATACAGAACAGATTGCGGCCATAAATGTGGATAAGAGCGGGGTGTTCTATATTCCGGAGGAGAAGAAGTTCTATAAAGTGAAGGCGGGAACCTTCCGCTTTGATACGCTGGATGAGATTTATAAGGACAGTATGTATGCGGATGGGTTTGATGAGAATCAGTGTTTGATTCAATAGAAGGAGCGGATCAGCCATAAAAAAAGGACAGAGAACATCGTCGGTTACATAAGTGACGATGTTCTCTGTCCTTTTCTTTTTAGATCATATTTGCAAATTCTTCGATGGTGTTTCGCTTTTAGTTCTTCTTTGCTTATCCGTCTAGTACAGCGTTGCGTAAATTTTGGTGAAATATGTGCTTGATATTTGCGTCAGGGGCGCGTCCGCGAAGCGACGGCGTAGTGGACCCTACGTCTAGCTGTTGGTCTTAACTTTTCTGCCGTTATAAAGCTGACTTACGTACATTAACCTCTGCACAGACCAGACCGGCTATATGCTCAGCTGTTTCATTTGTCAGCAGGAAAAACATTCCGTCATTACGGCATTTTTTATGTGTATCGCCATTCAAGGCATAGATAAAACCTTTAACACAGGTATCACTACAAGCATTAGGGTCAATCAATCTCTTGCAGTCACGGGAAGTAGTCATTTTCTTTTGCATATCAGCAGGCAGAGAAGCGATTGTATCCTCATACTTACCAGCATTGTCACCGTAAATCCGTGCCAAAATACCAGACTTGCGAAACACCCAGTTCATCACTGTTTTCTTCTCTAGTTGATATGAAGCAGTATAACCGCTTTTTGCTTCCTTAATTACAAGAGCACATCCCTGTTCAATAAGTTTGGTATTAAGTTTCTCGACAAACGCTTGGTGTTCTGGCGCAACTGCCGATAGAAATTCTTTAAATGAACCCTTTTCTTTTGCCATTATCTTTTTCCTCCACAATTTTCGATATGTCGTTCTGCGCCTTGTCCGCCTAAGGCGTACAACACATAACTTGCTTTTTCATTCTAATATCTGCGCGTAGAAATGTCAAACGGCTCATTTCGTTTCATTACTTCATACTACTGTTCATAACCCTGTTGGTTCACTTGGGTACCATTCCAGTAACCGTCTGTAAACAGAAAAATAAAAAAATCGGTCAGACTTTGTGAAGAAAAATCCGCAAACCACTTGACATTTCCTGTTACAATGGATAAAATGAATTCAGTTTTATCAGATAAATGCAATGAAGGTGTCAGTAGAACCTTATTTTCTTTCAGAGAGAGGGAGTCACCGGCTGTAAGCCCCCTTAAGTTCAGATAAGCGTTTGAATTTCCCACTGAAGCAGCATGGCAGAAACCGTCCTACGAAGACGGCGGGTAGGTCATGACGTTCATACACGTTACGTATGCCGAGTGCCTGCGCGTTCTGTGCGGGAATCAGGGTGGTACCGCGAACTCAAGCTTCGTCCCTAACCAGGGGCGGAGCTTTTTTTTGTAATAGGAAGGTGTTCCTATTACAAAAAAGCCCTCCGGGCAGGAGGCACACTCCGCGCTGAGGAAGTATGGCCGCTAAAGCGACCGCGCTCCGGCGCGAGAGTCCGGCTCGCCGGACTCTTTATTCATAGGAAGGTGATCCTATTACAAAAAAGCCCTCCGGGCAGGAGGCGCACTCCGCGCTAAGGAAACATGGCCGCTAAAGCGACCGCGCTCCGGCGCGAGAGTCCGGCTTAACGAACTCTATGTATAAGAAAAATGATAAAAGAAGGAGAGCATGATGAAAGACCAATTAGAAAAAATCAAGGAAGATGCATTGAAGCAGATCGAAGCGTCGGACGCGCTGGAAAAGCTGAATGAGATCAGGGTCGCTTATTTAGGGAAAAAGGGCGAACTGACCAGCGTGCTGAAGAGCATGAAGGACGTTCCGCCGGAGGAGAGACCGAAGGTAGGCCAGATGGTCAACGACGCCCGCGCCATCATCGAAAACAGGCTGGAGGAGGCCAAGGCGTCTCTGGCAAAGAAGGCGAGAGAAGAGCAGATAAGAAGAGAGACCATCGACGTGACCCTTCCTGCAAAGAGAAACAATGTAGGCCACAGTCATCCGAACACCATCGCGCTGGAAGAAGTGGAGCGCATCTTCGTCGGCATGGGCTACGAAGTGGTGGAAGGCCCGGAAGTGGAGTATGATTTATATAATTTCGAAAAACTGAATATTCCGAAGAACCATCCGGCCAGAGACGAGCAGGATACCTTCTATATAAATGATAATATCGTGTTAAGAAGCCAGACATCTCCGGTACAGGTCCGCACCATGGAGCAGGGCAGGCTGCCGATCCGCATGATCGCCCCGGGACGCGTGTTCCGTTCCGATGAGGTGGATGCGACCCATTCCCCATCCTTCCATCAGATTGAAGGCCTGGTGATCGACAAGAACATCACGTTTGCCGATTTAAAGGGAACGCTGGCAGATTTTGCAAAGGAACTGTTCGGACCGGAGACAAAAGTAAAATTCCGTCCCCATCATTTCCCATTCACAGAGCCCAGCGCCGAGGTGGATGTAACCTGCTTTAAATGCGGCGGCAGCGGATGTCGGTTCTGTAAGGGCTCCGGCTGGATCGAGATCCTAGGATGCGGCATGGTGCATCCCAACGTTCTCCGCATGAGCGGTATTGACCCGGACGAGTATTCAGGCTTCGCCTTCGGTGTCGGCCTTGAGCGTATCGCACTTTTGAAGTACGAGATCGATGATATGAGACTGTTATATGAAAATGACATTCGGTTCTTAAGACAGTTCTAGGGAAAGGAAGGGAAAAAAGATGAATACACCATTATCATGGATTAAAGCATATGTTCCGGACTTAGATGTCAGCGACCAGGAATATACAGATGCGATGACATTAAGCGGAACGAAAGTAGAAGGCTTCGAACGCCTCGACAAAAACCTGGAGAAGATCGTAGTCGGCAGGATCGACAGGATCGAACGCCATCCGGATGCGGACAAACTGATTATCTGCCAGGTGAATATCGGCGGGGAGACCATTCAGATCGTGACCGGCGCACCGAATGTTAAGGAAGGCGATAAGGTTCCGGTGGTTTTGGACGGCGGAAAGGTAGCGGGAGGCCATGACGGCAGCCCTCTTCCGGAGAACGGCGTGGCGATTAAAAAGGGCAAGCTTCGCGGTATTGACTCAAACGGCATGCTCTGCTCCATCGAGGAACTGGGTTCCTCTAAAGAAATGTATCCGGATGCCCCGGAGAGCGGCATCTACATCCTTCCGGCAGACGCAGAGGAAGGCGCAGATGCAATCGAGGTGCTGGGCCTGCGTGACAGCGTATTCGAGTATGAAATTACCTCCAACCGTGTGGACTGCTACAGCGTTATCGGCATTGCCAGAGAGGCTGCTGCTACCTTTGACAAGCCATTCCATCCTCCTGTCGTTACGGCTACCGGAAACGACGAGGACATCAACAGCTATTTAAAAGTATCCGTGGAAGACAGCCATCTCTGCCCGCGTTACTGTGCGAGAATGGTGAAAAATATCAGGCTCGCCCCGTCACCGTCCTGGATGCAGAGACGTTTGGCTGCCTGTGGAATCCGCCCGATCAACAATATCGTGGATATCACCAACTACGTAATGGAAGAATACGGCCAGCCCATGCACGCATTCGATTATGACCTGCTGGCAGGCCATGAGATTATTGTCAAATGTGCAAAGGACGGCGACGTATTCCAGACCCTGGACGGTCAGGAGAGAAAGTTAGACAGCACGATTCTGATGATCAACGACGGGGAAAAGGAAGTCGGCATCGCAGGCATCATGGGCGGTGAAAACTCCAAGATCACCGATGATGTGAAGACCATGGTATTTGAATCCGCATGCTTCGACGGCACCAACATCCGTCTCTCCGCAAAGAAGGTAGGACTCCGTACCGACGCTTCCGGAAAATACGAAAAGGGTCTTGATCCCAACAATGCCGAGGACGCGGTAAACCGCGCCTGCCAGTTGATCGAGGAGCTGGGCGCCGGTGAGGTCGTCGGCGGCATGATCGACATCTATCCGGAAAAGAAAACGGAAAAGAGAATTCCATTTGAGCCGGAGAAGATGAACCGGCTTCTGGGAACGGATGTCTCCGAAGAAACCATGCTGGGCTACTTTAAGAAGCTGGATCTGGGATATGACGCCGATAGGCGTGAGGTTATCGTTCCAACCTTCCGTCAGGATTTAAACTGTATGGCCGACATGGCAGAAGAAGTGGCCAGATATTACGGCTATGACAAGATCCCGGTAACGCTTCCGTCAGGAGAGGCCACGACCGGAAAATTATCGTATAAGCTGCGTGTGGAAGAGGTGGCCAGAGAGGTTGCGGAGTTCTGCGGATTCTCCCAGGGTATGACGTATTCTTTCGAGAGCCCGAAGGTATTTGACAGACTGAAGCTTCCGGAGGACAGCCCGCTTCGTAAGACGGTGGGAATCTTAAATCCTCTGGGCGAGGATTTCAGCATCATGAGAACCTCTCCGCTGCACGGTATGTTAAACTCCTTATCAACAAACTACAACCGCAGAAATAAAAATGTCCGTTTATACGAACTGGCAAATATCTATCTTCCGAAGTCCCTTCCGCTGACAGAACTGCCTGACGAGCGGATGCAGTTTACACTCGGAATGTACGGCGACGGTGATTTCTATGACATGAAGGGCGTGGTTGAGGAATTCTTCGACAAAGCCGGTATGCACAAGAAACCTCATTATTCTCCGGAGGATAAAAAGAGCTTCCTTCATCCGGGCAGACAGGCCGATATCGTCTACGACGGAGTTACGGTTGGCTATTTAGGTGAGATTCATCCGGATGTGGCGGATAACTATAAAATCGGTGAGAGAACGTATGTGGCTGTGATCGATATGCCGTCTATGATTCCGTTCACCACATTCGACCGCAAGTATACAGGCATCGCGAAGTATCCGGCTGTATCCAGAGATATCAGCATGGTGGTGCCGAAGGAGGTGCTGGTGGGTCAGATCGAAGACGTGATTGAGCAGCGCGGTGGAAAGCTTCTTGAGAGCTACCAGCTGTTCGACATCTACGAGGGCGCTCAGATCCTCGCAGGCTTTAAGTCTGTGGCCTACTCCATCACCTTCCGTGCGAAGGACCACACGCTGGAGGACAAGGAAGTCGGCGCGGTCATGAATAAAATATTAAATGGCCTGCAGGCGCTTGGAATTGAACTGAGAGCATAAACGGTCGTATATTCTTGCATCACCGGGTATAAAGTGCCGGAGTTGTGTTCATCCTTACAGAAAATGGATTGTTTTGTAAGGAGGAATACGTTATGGCGGAAGGACTTGAAATTATAGAGGTGACCGGGCGCAGAATGCTGGATTCAGAGGGATTGCCGGCCGTGGAGGCGGAAGTGGAGCTGGAAAACGGCGCCCGGGGCCGCGCTATGGTAGCGCTCTGCGAGGACAGCGAAGACACGGACCGGGTCATGGAGGTGCTGTCGGAGTGCGTACTGTTTGAGGACGCGTCAGACCAGAGAGGCATTGACAAGCTGCTGGAGGAGGGCGCTTCTTCCTGCGGAATCAGGAAATGCGGCGGTTTCTTAACTGCGGTATCCATGGCGGTTTCCAGGGCAGCGGCGGCAGGCCTGGGGATGCCTCTTTACCGATATCTGGGCGGAACAGCGCCTGGACGCCTCCCGGTCCCCATGATGACGATGATCAGCGGCGGGAGATACGGAAGGAACAACTCACTCGATCTGGAATCCTATATGGTAGTCCCTGTGGGCGCCGCCTCCTTTGGCGAAGGCGCCGAAAAATGCATGGAGGTATACCAGGCATTAAAACGGCTTCTCACCATCTCGGGATATCAGACCGGGGTGGGAGACGACGGCGGCTTTGTACCGGATTTGAGAAATTCGGAGGAGGCTCTGGAATATATCATGGAGGCCATGATGCTGTGCGGCTATGAGCCGGGGAAAGATATGTGTCTGGCCATCGGTGCAGGCGCGGAATCACTTTTCGATGAAGGTACCGGGTTCTATCAGTTTAAAGGGGAAAGCCGTATGACAGGCGTACCGGTCGAGCGGGACAGAAATGATATGATCGGTTTCTATATTCGTCTGCTGGACGGATATCCGGTCTGCGCCGTGTTCGACGGGCTGGCGGAAGCGGATGCCGGCGGATGGGGCATGCTGACCAAGATGCTGGGAAACCGGGCTGTATTTATCGGGCAGCACAAAAACCGGGAACCGGGCTGCTTAAAGCCGGGAGAAAGAGACTGGGCCTGCCTGGCAGACTGGGACGGCGTGGAGGAAAACGCAGCAGGCATTTCCATGTGCGGAGCAAAGAGCGTGACGGCGGCCATGGAGATGGCGGATCTGGCCAAAAGAAACGGGCTGAAATTAGCCGTGTCCCAGGGATACGGTGAGACGGAGGATCCGTACGCAGCCGACTTTGCCGCGGCTGTAAACGCGGACTGGATCAGGGCGGGCGCGCCGTGCCGGTCGGAGCGGACATCGAAATACAACGAGCTTCTGAGAATCGAAGAGTGGATGAAAGTAAGAATATAAAAATACAAAAAATGCAGTTGTATTTATGGAAAAAATATGATATGATTACCATGTTTGACTATAGGAGGTGGAAAAGGGACATGATCAGAACGATTTTATCAATCATATTTGTTATTATATGTATAGCATTATCTGCAATTATTTTGCTGCAGGAAGGAAAGACACAGGGCTTGGGTTCCATCGGCGGTATGGCGGATACTTACTGGGGAAGAAACAAAGGCCGTTCCATGGAAGGTAAACTGGAGAAATTTACAAGATACGGAGCGATTCTGTTTTTCGTTCTCGCGTTAGTATTGAATCTGAATATACTGTAAAGATTAAACACTCTTGTGGTTAGGCGGCAAGGGTGTTTTTGTTTCACAGGAAAATTTATCCGGTGAAGCAGGTGCCTTCCGGCGCGGGAGTCCGGCGGCCGGACTATTTACGTTCCTTCCGGGCATAATGATAAAAGCAGAGGGAACCGCAGCGTAAAACAGAAAACGAGGAAATTATGACAGAGGAACAACTGACACAGAGAAAGAACATGATATTACAGCTGGTGGAAGAACCGGCCTACGTTCCGATGAAGCTGAAGGAGATGGCGATTCTTCTCGATGTGCCGAAGGGGCAGAGAGAAGAACTGAAGGAAGTGCTGGATGCACTGCTGTCTGAGGGAAAGATCGGCATTTCCAAAAAAGGAAAGTACGGCAAGCCGGATATCGGCTCCATAGCCGGTACGTTCAGCGGCCATCCGAGGGGCTTTGGCTTTGTGACCGTGGAAGGACGGGAGCAGGACGTCTTTATACCAGAGGATAAGACGGCTGACGCCATGAACGGCGATACCGTACAGATTACCATCGAGACAGAGGGCGAGGGCTCAAGACGGGCAGAAGGACGTGTCCTGCGCGTTCTGGAGCATGCGAACCGGACCGTAATCGGATATTACCAGAAAAATAAGAACTTTGGATTTGTCATTCCGGACAACCAGAAGATTGGTAAGGACATATTCATTCCTCAGGGAAAGGATATGGGGGCCGTGACCGGTCACAAGGTGGTAGCCGTGCTTACGGACTTCGGCGGAAGCCAGAAGAAGCCGGAGGGCATGATCACGGAGATTTTAGGCCATGTAAACGATCCGGGAACGGATATCATATCCATCGTGAAGGCGTATGGTCTTCCGGAGGAATTCCCTGACGAGGTGATGGATCAGGTGGAAATGGTCTCCGACGAGGTCACGGATCGCGAGCGGGAAGGCAGACTGGACCTGCGCAGCCTGCAGACCGTCACCATTGACGGCGAGGATGCGAAGGATCTGGATGACGCGATTTCCGTATCGAAGGAGAATGGTGTATATACATTGGGCGTCCACATTGCGGATGTCAGCCACTATGTGACAGAGAACAGTCCGTTGGATGAGGAGGCGCTTAAGAGGGGAACCAGCGTCTATCTGGTGGACCGGGTGATTCCCATGCTCCCCCATAAGCTGTCCAACGGTATTTGCTCCTTAAATCAGGGGGAGGACCGTCTGGCGCTCAGCTGCATTATGGAGATCGACGAAGCGGGTAATGTGACCGGGCACCGGATCGCAGAGACACTCATCAACGTGGACAGGCGTATGACCTACACGGCGGTAAACGCGGTCGTGACAGACCGTGAAGAGGCGGTGATGAAGGAATACGAGGAGTTTGTCCCCATGTTCCTCCTTATGAAGGAGCTGGCCGATATCCTGAGGGAGAAGCGGAAGACGAGGGGGTCGATCGACTTCGACTTCCCGGAGACCAAGGTGATTCTGGACAAAAACGGAAAACCGCTGGAGATCAAGCCGTATGAGCGGAACGCGGCGACGAAGATTATCGAAGATTTCATGCTCATCGCCAATGAGACCGTGGCGGAGGACTATTTCTGGCAGGAGCTCCCGTTCCTGTACCGGACCCATGATAATCCCGACCCGGAGAAGATGAAGAGTCTGGCCACCTTTATCAATAACTTCGGCTACTCTATCCGGTTCCATAACGGAGAGGTCTATCCGAAAGAGGTCCAGAAGCTTCTGGTGAAGGCGGAGGACACACCGGAGGAGGCGCTGATCAGCCGTCTGGCGCTGCGTTCCATGAAGCAGGCCAAGTATACGGTGGTGAACACGGGCCATTTCGGCCTGGCGGCCAAGTATTATACCCACTTTACCTCACCCATCCGGCGGTACCCGGATCTACAGATTCACCGGATCATCAAGGAGAACCTGCGAGGCGGGCTGAGTGAGAAGAGAACGGCCCACTACGATAAGCTTTTGACTGGCGTATCGGTCCAGACCTCCGCCATGGAGCGGCGGGCGGATGAGGCGGAGCGCGAGACCGTGAAGATGAAGAAGTGCGAGTATATGGCGGGCCATATCGGCGAGGTATTCGACGGCGTCATATCGGGAGTCACAAACTGGGGACTCTACGTGGAGCTTCCCAACACGGTGGAAGGCCTGATCCGGGTAGGCGAGTTAAAGGACGACTATTACCATTTTGATGAAGAGCATTTAGAATTGATCGGCGATATGACGAGGAAGGTATACAAACTCGGTCAGCCGATCCGCGTCATGGTCACGGGAACGGATAAGCTGGCCAGGACGATCGACTTTATCCCCGTAAGTACTTCTACGGAGGAATAACAGGAGGATAAAAGGATGGGGAAAGAGAGTTTCAAACTGGTTGCCAACAATAAAAAGGCATACCATGATTATTTTATCGATGAGAAATACGAGACCGGAATCGAGCTGGCCGGCACGGAAGTGAAGTCCATCCGGATGGGCAAATGCAGTATCAAGGAAGCCTTTGTGAGAATCGACAAGGGGGAAGTATGGGTATATGGCATGAACATCAATCCATATGAAAAGGGAAATATCTTCAATAAAGATCCCTTAAGACCGAGAAAGCTGCTGATGCACCGGGCGGAGATCAGCAAGCTGGATTCCAAGATCGCGATCAAGGGCTATACCATTGTGCCCCTCCAGGTTTACTTTAAGGGCAGCCTGGTGAAGCTGGAGATCGGCCTGGCCCGCGGTAAGAAGCTCTACGACAAGAGAGAAGATATCGCGAAAAAGGATCAGAAACGGGAACTGGAACGTGATTTCAAGATAAGAAACCTATAGTATGAGACGCAGTCTGCGTCCTTAAGAGCCTACGAGAGAAAAACGTGGCATTTGGGGGCGCGGACTGCGTCTTTTGTCTTTCACGAATTTATTGTTTGTGGTATACTGTAAAAGATGAACATACAATAAGAGGAAAACTGAGAGGAGAATCGGTTATGGCGCTTTATGACTATTCAGGTGCTTTGAAAAAAGGAAGAAAACAGTATCAGGTTTCCGTGGCAAAGGGAGAGTATCCTTATCTTCCGGTGCTGGATGACATACTTTCCTACACAGATATCATTTCAGAAGTGAATCTGGGACTCATGGACGTCCCGCTTGATAAGATCGTGGGAACGAAGACAAAAGGCAGAACCAGTGCCTTTGCCAATAATTTTATGCCTCTGCTGGCAGAAAAATCGGAGTTTGGAGCAAAATGGGCGTATTTATACGACCATCAGATAGAAGAAGGGATTCATGACCCCATCGTTGCGTATGAGTTCATGAACCAGTATTATGTACAGGAGGGCAACAAGCGTGTCAGCGTGCTCAAATATGTGGGCGCGTTCAGCATTACGGCTTCGGTGACGCGTCTGATCCCCAAGAGAACGGATGACCTCGACAACCGCCTCTATTATGAATTCCTGGAGTTTTACCAGGTCTCCTTTAACTGTGATGTCTGGTTCAGCCAGGAAGGCAGCTACGACCGCCTGTTAAAGGCCATGGGAAAGGCCCCGGAAGAGGTGTGGAGCGAGGATGACAGAATCTACTTCAAATCAGCCTACGACCAGTTTTCCAAGGCGTTTGGCGCATTTGGAGGGAATTCCTATGAGATGACGTGTTCTGATGCCTTCCTTGTCTACGTCGAGCTGTTCGGCTACGATGTGGTGAAGCTGAAGACAGAGGGCGAGATCACAAAGGATTTGACGAAGATTAAGGATGAACTTCTCCTGACCTCCAGAGGCAGCAAGATCGCCCTGGTAGAGCAGCCGGAGGAGGTGGAAGAGCCGGATAACAGCCCGTTAAAGATCATCAACTGGCTCCGCCCATCTCAGAACATTGAGCCGGAGATGCTGAAGATCGCATTTATTCACGCGAAGACCGCAGAGACCTCCAGCTGGACCTATGGTCATGAGCTGGGGCGTATGTACCTGGAGCAGGCCTTTGAGGGGCGGTTAAAGACGGTCGCATTCTTTGAGGCCGATACGGATGCGGAGATTGCGGGTGCCATAGATCTGGCGATCGCGGCCAGATGCAACATGATCTTTACGACGGCCTCCCAGATGATCGGTTTAAGCGTCAAGGCGGCTATCGAGCATCCGGAGGTAAAGATTTTTAACTGTTCCGTCAACATGTCGTACTCCTCTGTCTGCACCTACTATGCCAGAATGTACGAGTCGAAATTCTTAATGGGCGCGCTGGCCGCTTCCATGGCGCAGTGCGATAAGCTGGGGTATATTGCGGACTATCCGATCTACGGAACGATCGCCAATATCAACGCCTTTGCACTCGGTGCGCGTATGATTAATCCCTATGTCAAGGTTCATCTGGAGTGGGCGAGGGTAAAAGACAGGAATGCCCGCGAGGAACTGGAGAAGGAAGGAATCACGTTCATCTCCGGGGAAGACATGATTACGCCAAAGACCGCATCGAGAGAATACGGTTTATATAAAAAAGAAGCGGACGGAGAATTCCGGAATCTGGCGACGCCGATCTGGCACTGGGGCAAATTCTACGAGAAAATCGTGAATATCACCTGCCGAGGCGGCTCCGATGTAAAGGAGATGAAGGGAAAGCAGGCCATCAACTACTGGTGGGGAATGTCCGCCGATGTCATCGACGTCATCTGCTCTCAGAATCTGCCGCACGGCACCAACCGGCTGATCACGTTCCTGAAGAACTCGATCCGGAGCGGAAGCTTCCAGCCATTTGTGGGAACGATCTATTCTCAGGATGGAACGGTTCAGTGCGAGGAGGAGGAGAGACTCTCTCCCGAAGAGATCATCACGATGAACTGGCTGGCTGAAAACGTGGTGGGCAAGCTCCCTGAGTTCGACGAACTCACAGAGGAAGCACAGTCTCTGGTAAGGCTGCAGGGACTGACGATATACGACAATGCGGTGATGGAGGAATAATAGTTTGAAGATTCTGGTACTGGCTGATGAGGAGTCAAAATCCCTTTACGAGTACTTCTCACCCGAGAAGATCAAAGGGGTGGACTTAATTATATCATGTGGGGATTTGAAGGCCTCCTATCTGACTTTTTTTGCCACCTTCTCCCATGCGCCGCTTCTGTATGTGAAAGGCAATCACGACGGGCATTACGAGGAGCGGCCGCCGGAAGGCTGTGTCTGCATCGAGGATGATATCTTCGTGTTCCGCGGCGTGCGGATTCTGGGCCTGGGAGGTTCCATGGAGTATATTCCGGGAGCCGACAACCAGTATACGGAAAGAAGGATGGAGCGGAGAATCAAAAAGCTCTGGTGGAAGTTAAAGAAGAATAAAGGGTTTGACATTCTGGTGTCACATGCGCCTGCATATCAGATAAACGATATGCAGGATCTTCCCCACCAGGGGTTTGAATGCTTTAAGGATCTGATGGACAAGTATATGCCGAAGTATTTTATACACGGCCATGTCCATGCCAACTATGGCGGAGGGTTCAAACGCGAGGATACATACGGGAAAACCAGAGTAGTCAACGCATATGAGTATTATATCTTTGATTATCCGGAAAACGGAGAACAAGCGGCACAATAATTCCGGAAAGGGGGATATCCCATGGAGGTTTTTTACCGGCCTGAACTTTCTGTTCAGACGCTGTTGATGGATTCGAATTCTGTGCAGGAAACAGCGGAGTATCTGGCTGATTATATCAATCATCTGATGCACACTGATTCGGTACTCTTAGTCCGTCTGGACAATCAGATGCGTTATAAGGAAGTTGGCTCCTGGAGAAGCGGAAAAAATGAGGACACCGGTGCGGAGGCGGTCATAAGACAGTGGCTTCCGCGGCTGGTGGAAAGCTGGAATATGGAGGAGAAGCTTTCTGGTGAGGAGCTGGATGCCTTTTTAAAGGCGCTCGTACCTTTTACGGTGCCGGAAGGTCATCTGACAATTCTGCCAGTCTGCAATAATATACGGTTTGTGGGATTTGCGGTATTTGGAAAAAAATCCGGGGAGGGCGACTGGACGGACCGGGAACTGCCCATACTCCGGTTCCTGCTGGCCATTATAGCGGTGACATTTGCCAATAAGAACCTGTATGAAGACTATATGCTGCAGAACTGGGTATACAATACCATGATGGGCCGCATGCAGGCGAATCTGTATGTGACCGATATCCACACGGACCAAATTCTGTTCATGAACAAAACGATGCAGGAAGCGTTTGGCCTGGAGAATCCGGTGGGCAAGATATGCTGGCAGGTTCTTCAGAAGGGGAACAAGGGACGGTGCTCCGGCTGTCCTGTACAGAGGCTGACGGAGTCCGGGGAGGAAGGCGTTTTCCGGCGGTGGGAAGAGTATAATACTCTGACGGGCCGTTACTACGATAATTACGACAGCCTGATGAAGTGGACAGACGGCTCAACCGTTCATTTTCAGCATTCTCTGGATATTACGGCTTCCAAAAAGTTGTCGAGGGAGGCCAGCACGGATGATCTGACAGGCCTTCTCAACCGGAGAGGCGGGAAGAACCGGCTGGCAGAGATGCTGGATGCGGCCAGACATCAGGAGACGATTCTGACGGTCTGCATGTATGATGTCAATTCCCTGAAGAAGGTCAACGATACGTTCGGACACCGGGAGGGGGACAACCTTCTGCGGGTCATTGCCAACATGGTAAAGAGCGTGTTGACCGGAGAGGATTTTGCATGCCGTCTAAGCGGAGATGAATTTCTCGTAACTTTTGCAGGGAAGACGGAGCAGGAAGCTGCTGCATTGATTAAACTGGTGGAAGAGAGACTGCTGGCTGTCCGCAGACAGGACCGGATTCCTTATGAACTGAGCTTCTGTACGGGAATTCTGGAGCTGAGGCCGGAGCATACCATGAGTGTGACGGATATCCTGCGGGAAGTGGACGAGCGCATGTACGAGCAGAAACGCCAGTACCACATGCAGCAGGGGAAGGAGTCGGTGCTGGCGGCAGCGGAGGCCCAATGGCGGCTTTTAAAGCCGGAAGCGTTTGACTACGACCAGCAGTACCTTTATGACGCGCTGGTGGAGAGTACGGACAACTATCTCTACGTGTGCGACATGGCGACCAATACCTTCCGGTACAGCAGGAAACTGGTGGAAGAGTTCGCATTTCCGGGTGAGGTGATTCAGAATGCAGCCGATATCTGGCGCTCCATCATCCATCCGGCTGACTGGGAGCGGTTCTGGGAATCGAATCAGGCGATCAGCGACGGGCGGACCGTGAGCCATGAGGTCGAATACAGGGCGAGAAACCGGAAGGGCCAGTGGATCAAGCTTCACTGCCGCGGTCATGTGGCTCAGAATTCCGCGGGAGAGCCCCGGGTATTTGCGGGATTCATATCGAATGAAGGCCAGTGGTTCCCGGAGTGGACCGAATAGAACGATGGGAGTAAAAGGATGGATTACAGATTTAAGCTGTGTTTTTGCAGGGATATCTATGATCATAAACAGAATGACAGAGCTTTTATGGAGGCAGTCCGCAGGAATGTGGACTGCCATCTCTTAAAGTGCGAAGATTACAGGCGGATTCTGGAGAGCCGGGGATTCTCGCGGGAGGATGGAAAACGGGTGACGGATGCGGGGGAGGTGCCGTGCATTCCGACCCTGTTTTTTAAGTACCACGATCTGCATTCCATGCCGGAATCCGCTATGGTGGTAAAGGCCACCTCCTCGGGGACAAAGGGAGTGAAGAGCCATATCGGATTTGATAAAAAGAGCCTTTTCTTCGGCGGAATCGCCGCATGCCGGATCATCGCCCGCCACAGGCTGTTTTCCATGTGTCCTGCCCGCTATGTGATTCTGGGGTTTCCGCCCGGAAAGGACAATCAGACGGCGATCAGCAAGACCCAGCGGCTCAGCACGATGTTTGCCCCGGCACTCAGCCGGCGGTATGCGCTGCGAAAGGGAAAGAACGGATACCGGCCCGATTTTAAGGGGCTGATGGCAGCCCTCCGGCGTTATAGCGGAGGAAGGGCTCCGGTGAGGATCATCGGCTTTCCGGCATACCTCTATTTCCTGTTAAAGGAGATGGAACGTAGAGAAATCTTTCTCCGCCTGCCCAGGCATTCCATGATTATGGTTGGCGGCGGCTGGAAGCAGTTTTACAAAGAGACGGTGGACAAGGCGGAACTATACCGGCTGTGTGAGAGGCATCTCGGCGTGCCGGAGAGTCATTTCCGGGAGTTTTTCGGAGCGGTAGAGCATCCGGGCGTATACTGTGACTGTCCGAACCACCATTTCCATGTTCCCGCCACGAGCCGTGTCGTAATCCGGGATGTGGATACGCTGGAACCAGTCGGCTATGGAAAGGCGGGACTGGTTAATCTAATCAGTCCGCTGGTTGAAAGTATCCCTCTGGTGAGCATACTGACCGATGATCTGGGCGTCCTGCACCGCGGCTGTGAATGCGGCTGCGGAATGGAGGCGCCGTACCTGGAGATCATCGGCAGGACCGGTGTCCCCGATATCCGGACCTGCGCAGCCGGTGCGGGAGAACTGTTAAAGGAGGTGGGACGGAGTGCATTCCATTGATCTGGAAAAAAAAACAGCGGCCGCACTGGAGAAGCCCCCTCTCTCCAGAATCGTGGTAATGAGAGCCTGCGGCCGGTTAGCCGGACTCTTGACCGGCGGCGCGTATGACGGCGAGATTCGGGCGCGGGGGCTGGAGAAGCTTCTGACGAGAGCGAGAATCTGTCAGGCGGCTTCTTTCCTGCGGGAGGATACGCTGGAGAGAAGGGTGAAGACAGAACTTTTGGGACTTCAGAACCATTTTCTCATGCCTCTGGGCGTCCTCATGCACGTGACCGCCGGCAATATGACCGGAATCGGAGCTTACAGTGTGCTGGAGGGCCTTCTGGCAGGCAACATCAATCTACTGAAGCTCTCTTCCGAAGACGACGGGCTTTCGGTGTTTCTGCTTCAAGAGCTGATCTGTATCGAGCCCGTGTTGGCGGACTATATCTATACCTTTCGGATTCCCTCGGGGGATCGGGAGAGGCTCTTAAAGCTCTTAACACTCTCCGACGGCGTGTGCACGTGGGGCGGCGACGAGGCCATCCGGGGAATCCGGAGCCTGGCTCCCGCGGGGACGAAGCTGATCGAGTGGGGGCACCGGATCAGTTTTGCCTATGTCACCGAAGCGGGCCGCAGCAACAGGGAAGCACTGCAGGCCATCGCGGATCACATGGTACGGACCAGCCAGCTGCTGTGCAGCTCCTGCCAGGGAATCTATGTGGAGGCAGAGGGGCCGGAGGCCGTGGATTTCAGCCGCCGTTTCTTAAGGATGCTGGAACATTCCTATGAGGAATATGGGAATAAAGAAGTGGGATTCCGGGGCTGCAGCACCATCCGGATCTACCAGAAGGAACTGGAGTCCGCCATGACGGGGGAACGCATCTTCCGGGGACGCGGCGTCAGCGTCACCCTGTCGGAGGAGCCGGGGCTCCAGCTGTCACTGATGTACGGCAGCTGCTGGGTGAAGCCGATGAACAGGGAGAAACTCGTAAAGACCCTGAGAAAGGACCGGGGGCGGCTTCAGACCGCGAGGCTGGTCTGCCTGGAGGAAGAGGAAACGGAGCTGGTCCGGCTGCTGGCCGGAGCAGGGGTAAACAGGATTCTGACGGGACGGGATAAGGAGGCGGGAGAGCAGTTTGGAAGCCACGACGGCGAGTATCCGCTGATCCGGTATTCCCGGATTATCGAGACAGACACTTCACTGTGAATCTGCCAGAGCGGGCCGTTTGAGGCAAAACGCAGAAAGAAAGCCTCGTGACTTGAACCTAAAATATTTTTAGGTAATCTAAAATAATTTTGTGCAATGTGATGATTTTTCAGTCTTATGTTAAGCTACAATGTCCATTGAAGTGTGCATTTTTTCGTGTTATGATAAAATAACAAAAAAAATTAGAAGACAAAAATAATTTTTAGGAGAGATGCGCGCATGGATCATCACGTGATAATGAAAAAGTACCGGATGTTTTTGTATGGAATGATTGTGGCCGCTTTAGGAATCAGCATGATCACAAAGGCGGAGCTTGGGACGTCTCCGATTACGAGTCCGTCCTATGTCCTGACGTTTATCTTTCCTTACAGCCTGGGAGTCTTCGTACTGGCGGTGAACAGTACCCTGTTTCTTTTCGAGTGCCTCGTTCTGGGGCGCAGCTTTAAAAAGATACAGCTGCTGCAGCTTCCGGCTACGCTGATCTTTTCTGCCTGTATCGACGGCTGGATGTGGGTACTGTCATTCTGGACTCCGGTGTTCTATGTACAGAAAATCCTTCTGCTTCTCGCCGGATGTGCGGCCCTGGGACTGGGGGTAGCGCTGGAGGTGGTGCCCGATGTGCTGATTCTTCCGGGAGAAGGCCTCGTCCGTGCGATATCGCGCCGGAAAAACTGGGATTTTGGTATTGTAAAGACATGTTTTGATATGAGCCTTGTCCTTACGGCCGTTCTCCTTTCCGTTCTGTGTCTGGGACATGTGGAAGGGATCAGAGAAGGCACAGTGGCCGCGGCCTTCCTGGTAGGCGGAATTTCCAAATTCTTTATCCGCCATATCACGGAATTTGACAGAAATCACAGAGCACTTTTTGTGCGCGAGGAAGAGGAGATTCTCCTGGTGCCGGAAAAATAGAGACGGGCTGAAACTGTCCTTCGCATCCCATTGCGGGAGCGGGGTGCCGTTTTTCGTTTTAGCGAATTCCCGTTATAATGTGACACCTGTCATATTACTGCCGGTTTGGTAATGGTATAATGATCCTATCGAGTCAATGGAACGTTTGGAGACAATCAGAAGTTTTAAGAAAGGACAGGATCATATGGAACAGAACCGGGTACTGGATGTGCTCACATCCAAAGAATTAACGTATGAGCAGAAGGTATTTTCACTGGCAAAGGAAGCGGAAGACAGTCTTTCCGTACTGGACATTCCGCCGAAGACCAGGAAGTATTTTGAGACGGGTGCGCTGAATGATTTGTTTGAGGGACATGCCCCCTACCGCCCAAGGTATATCATGCCGGACTATAAGAAATTTGTGAAACAGGGGAGCGAATTCCTGCGGGTAGAGCCTCCGAAAACGTTTGACGAGCTTCTCACGGGACTTCAGATCCTCTATCATCATGTGCCCTCCATCACAGGATTTCCCGTATATCTGGGAGAGTTGGACACCATGATCGAGCCGTTTATCGGGGAGATGGCGGACGATGTGGTGAAGGAAAAATTAAGGCTGTTTCTGATCTTTCTGGACAGGACGATTACAGACAGCTTCTGTCATGCCAATCTGGGATCGAGACCGACCAGGGCGGGGCGGATAATTCTGGAACTGGAAAAGGATCTACAGAATACCGTTCCGAACCTGACCTTAAAGTACGATCCGGAGGTCACCCCGGATGAGTATGCGGAGCTGGCCGTCGCCACCTCCCTTACCTGCGCCAATCCGGCGATCTGCAACGATGCAGATAACCGAACCACCTACCCCTGTGAATACGGGATTTCCAGCTGTTATAACATTCTTCCGGTGGGCGGCGGTGCCTACACGCTGTCGAGGATTACACTGACCGAGCTGGTCAAGAGCGCGGAGTCCGTCGACCAGTTCTTACAGGAGCTGCTTCCTGACTGCCTGGAGGCGGTGGGAAACTATATGAATGAGCGGGTGAAGTTCCTCGTGGAGCGCTCCGGCTTTTTCGAGTCGTCGTTCCTGGTGCGGGAAGGGCTGATTGAACGGGAAAAATTCGTGGGAATGTTCGGCGTGACCGGACTGGCGGAATGTGTCAATGCTCTGATGGCCGATACGGGAGAGCGGTACGGGCACAGTGAAAAAGCGGATGAACTGGGACTGCAGATTATGGAGATCATTCGGAAGTTCGCGGCGGATTTCCCGGCTGTTTATTCGGAGATTGGCCAGGGCCATTTCCTTCTTCACGCCCAGGTCGGCTTAGACAGCGACAAGGGAATCACCTCCGGCGTGCGCATTCCTGTGGGAGATGAGCCGGAGAACCTGCTGGATCACCTGCGTCACAGCGCCAGATTCCACGAATACTTTCCGACGGGAGTGGGCGATATCTTCCCCTTTGCCGTCACGGCCAGGAAGAATCCGGGAGCGCTGGTGGATATCGTGAAGGGCTCCTTCCAGCTGGGCGTCAAATACATGAGCTTCTATGCGTCCGACAGCGACTTGGTCCGAATTACCGGCTTCCTTGTGAAGCGCAGTGAGATGGAAAAATACAGGAACCACGACGTCGTTCTTCAGAACACCACCGTGCTTGGCAGTAAGAATTACGACACCAATCACCTGGAGATGCGAAAGGAGCGTATGGTGTGAAAGCCCCGGTCAATAAGATCATCCCGGTCAGTGTGGTAGACGGCCCGGGCAGCCGGACCGCCGTGTTTCTTCAGGGCTGCAACATTTCCTGCGCGTACTGTCATAATCCGGAAACGCAGAATTTATGCACAGGATGCGGTATCTGCGTGGATGGATGTCCGGCGGGAGCACTGGCCCTGAATGGCAAAATGGTATTATGGGATGAGAAAAAATGTGTTTCCTGCGACCGGTGTATTGCCGTCTGTCCGAATTATGCTTCTCCTAAGATCCGGGAGATGAGCGCAGAGGAAGTCTTTGAGGAGATATCTGGAAATATGCCGTTTATCCGCGGCATTACGGTATCCGGCGGAGAATGCTGCCTCTATCCGGAATTTTTAAAGGAGCTGTTCGGCCTCTGCAAAGAAGCTGGTTTATCCTGCCTTATCGACAGCAACGGGATGGTGGATTTCTCCCTCTATCCGGAACTGCTGGAGCTTAGCGACGGCGTGATGCTGGACGTGAAGAGCTGGGATTCAGAGGTTTACCGGAGGCTGACAGGCGCAGACAATGCCGTTGTTAAAAAAAATCTGGAGCTTCTCTGGAGGAAAAATAAACTGGAGGAGATTCGCATCGTCTGTCTTTCCGGGGAAAGCGATTACGAGAAAGTGCTGAGAGGGATCGCCGGTCTCATGGGAAGCCCGGTCACGGTAAGAGTCAAGCTGATCCGGTTCCGGCCCTTCGGCGTCAGAGGCAGGCTGAGCGGCGCATTGGAGCCTGAAGACAGGGTAATGCGGGAGCTGGCGGCATGGGCCGGCGAGATGGGATATCGGAATGTTGTGCTTACATGAGTCATGGATATACAGAAAAAAGGGGACTTTTCCTCGCAGTTTATGCGTGGAAAAGTCCTCTTTTTTTAATATACTTTATGTTGTGTACAAAGTGCACAAAAATTAAGACGAAAAAGATACAAAATATAAAAATAGCTTAGGTATGACATGTGTCATAGCAGTAAAATTGACTGGCGTGTATGATAAAGCTACAGAAAGCAAGAAAAAATAAGCAGTTCGTTGTGATATAATGATGCAGACCAAAAAGGTACAGAAAGGAAGCCAGAAAATGAAGACAGAAAAAACATCTGGTCAGCTGAGAGAGCTTTTTCGAGTTGCATATGTAGAAAACCAGGACCAGGCAGTCAAACCCCATGAACTGGACCGGTTTTTAAATCCATGTATCACGATGCGGGCGGTGAAGAAGGGAGAGGATATTGTCCGGCCGACGGATAAGCTTCAGTCAATTATTATGGTTGTAAAGGGAGGGGCCCATTTCACCCGCGTTTCCACAGACGGAAACACCAATATGCTTGCGGCGGTCAATGCTCCGTTTTTTATTGGGATCACGCAGCTGGTGTCAAACGATAAGGAGTATTATTCCCAGATCATTGCTGCAAAAAACTGTCTGCTCCTTTACATTGACTGCAACTACTTTTTAAAGGAAATCCGGGAGGACGGAGAGGCGGCCCTGGTGGTCATTCGGGATCTCGCCAAAGTGGTGGAGAGAAACCATACGAGGATGGACCGAATGGTATTTTTAAAAGCCTCCAACAATTTAATGGCATACATTGAAAGCAAATGGAACGAAGGCGGGACCAGCCGAAAGGACAGGCAGCTCATAATCAGGGAGCGCCACGGTGTGATTGCTGCAGATCTCAGCGTAAGCGTGAGGACGCTGTACCGTTCGATCAACAGTTTGAAAGACGAGGGGCTCTTATTGGTACAGAAGGGCGGCGTTCTGGTAGTAAATGAAGCGCAGATGGAAGAGATGAAGCGCAGACTTGTAAAATTAGGAAAAATATAATTAACATTTATCATTTATATAAGAGGAGAAGGAGAAAAGATTATGAGACATTACAAAAGGATCGTTTCAACATTACTGGCGGCAGGCATGGGACTGTCTCTTCTGACCGGATGTCAGGGCAGCCAGCCGACAGGCGGAAGCACTGCGGCAGCAGAAAAAACGGAAACAAGCGGAAAATCGGAAGCGGCCTCCGGAGAGGGCGCACAGGAAAAGAAATCAGATCTTGTCGTTGGAATGATTGCCAACGCGTTTGGAACACAGAGTTACAACGATGACGTACTCGCTGGAATGGAACTGGCCGAGAAGGAACTGGGCGTGAAGGGAATTCCGCTGGAGGTTCCGGAGATTTCCGATTCTGCAAACAGTCTGCGCACGCTGATCAGCCAGGGCGCCAACTTTATCATGGTACCGTCTTCCGAATATAAGGATGGAATGCTGGAAGTGGCGGCTGAGAATCCGGAGGTCAAGTTCCTGTATCTGGCCGAAGCCATTGACGGCGGCGGAAACATTATGTCGGTTGCTTACCGTGAAAATGAAGCCGCTTTTTTAGGCGGCGCGCTCTCAGGACTGATGACAAAGACTAACAATGTCGGCGCCGTTATGGCCGTAGGCGAGACTCTGCAGTACCGCTATCAGTTTGGATTTACCGCAGGCGTCAAGGCCGTGAATCCTGAATGCGAGGTTCAGTCCGCATTTACCAACAGCTACACCGATGTGGGACAGGGCAGCGAGGTCGCAAAGATCATGTACAACAAGGGCGCGGATATCATCGGAACGTATTCCGGCGCATGTAACTTAGGTGTCTTCAATGCGGCGAAAGACGCAGGCGAAGGAACGTACTGTTTAGGCGCAGCCAACGGACAGTTTGACAAGATGCCAGATAAGATTCTTGCTTCCGTAGTAAAACCGGCAGATCAGGCTATTTTATCCATTCTGAAGGAATACCAGGAGACGGGCATCTTCGATACGAGCGAACCGATGTCCCTTGGCTTGAAAGAGGGCGGCGTAAAACTGTTATTTACAAATAATGATGAGCTGTTAAAGCAGATCCCTGATGATGTGATGAGCACCATCGCCGATCTGACTGCAAAGGTAGAGTCCGGTGAAATCAAGGTTCCTTCCAACGAAGAAGAATTTAACAGTTTTACTTACCAGTATGCGAAATAGCCGTGTATCGAAAATCAGAGAACGGAGGTGCCTTAAGTGGGGAGCATCATTGAACTGAAGGGGATTACGAAACGGTTCCCGGGAATCGTTGCCAATGATCATATATCGATCAGCTTTGAAGAGGGCGAGATCCATACGCTTGCCGGAGAAAACGGGGCAGGTGAGCGTGTTATAATAAGACCAAGTTAGCAAGGAACCCAATGAAATCAAGGGTTTGCGGCTACTTTGGTCTTAATTTATTATACCACAATCGAACTGCTTTTTCATTAAAAATCCAGTGTCGTTTTCCAAAGAGTGGGATATTTTAGGGCTAGGGGTCGCAACCGGGTGGTTTGGGACCTGCTTATACTTAGTCCTATTCCAAATATCCTTTTCTTTTGCTTCGTCCGAAGTAAAAACTCTCTTTCGGGAGAACAGCGCTGTTAAAAATAAATGAATATAGAGGACTAAGTGAAGCAACTTTGTTAGCTGACCTTAGTCCTCTTATGCATTTTAGGAGGAAAAGGGTATGCAGATACTATTTATTGTGATTATTTTTTTGATAGTGTTGCCAATGGTCGTAAGTATTTCGTTGGCTGTGACAGCAAAGAAATCAGACAAAAGATTACGCACCATCTGTACTTCTCTTGAGAAGAAGGGCAGGTGAGAGTGATGCGAGAGTATACGACAGGAAATCGAATCGTAGATGCAAGTGCCGAAATCAGTATTACCGGCAACATTACACCACAAGCATGGTACAAGACGATTGTGAAAGAGACGGGAAAACCGCATTTGGCTGCAATCGTTATATTATCAGATATTGTCTATTGGTATCGTCCTACTGAATTGAGAGACGAAAGCACTGGACAGATCATTGCAATCCGTAAGAAATTTAAAGCTGATTTACTCCAGAGAAGTTATCAACAGATTGCGGAACAGTTTGGTTTGAGTAAAAAAGAAGCTACTAATGCAATCATCTTCTTGGAGAAATTAGGCGTAATAAAAAGAGTATTCAGGACAATCAACTTGAATGGACTTGTTGTAAATAATGTACTGTATATTGAGTTGATTGTTGAGAAATTGAAAGAATTAACGTATCCGCACTGTTATGAGGCCCCTATCCCTTCTATGGGAGACAGGGGGGAGGACATTGTAGAGGAAATCGTTGAAGAACAGTGCTTTACTGTAAATAATAGTGAGATGGCAGTCTTTGGTGAGGGAGCTGTCTCCCCAAAAAGAGAGAGGGTATCACCCCAAAAAGAGATACCTACCACACCGCAAAATAGCAGATGCCACTTTTCAGAAAGTACAGCACTATCTGGTAACAGGCAGACAAATACACATATTACCACAGATATTTCAACGACAGATTATACCAATCCAGTCCAGTCCTATCAAAAAACATTACATGCATTTAGAGAAAAGATTGGATATGATGCGATATGTATTGATCGTCCCTTTGATGTTGACCGTCTGGATGAAATTGTGGGAATTGCAGTTGACGTACTGACTTCAACGAAGGATACAATTCGTATTAACCAGGAAGAAAAGCCAACAGCCATTGTTAAATCGGTGTTTTGGAAATTAGATATGTTTAGAATACAGTTTATTTTAAACAGCCTGTCAGAGACGAAAACAAAAATCAGGAATATGCGTGCAGTGCTGCTAACCGCCTTATATAATGCGACATTCACATTAAGCAATTCCGTTATGAATCAAGTGGTGATGAATGGTGACATCTCCCCTCAATATGCATGAGTAAAGGGGGTGATGAGCAGTTACTAGGGTTAGACAATTACGCATAGAGAAGAATTTGACACAGTGGGAATTGGCGGACAAGCTGGATATCAGTCTCCGCACATATCAGAGAATTGAATACGGGCAACAAAAGCCGTCCTACAAAGTCATTTTAGTCTTGCAAAAGATATTTAACGAGAATATTGAATCTATCCTGCAGGAATTATAACTGCCAAATAAGAAGTGGAGGAAATGTATGTTTGATATTAACAAGTTGGAGGTAATGGACATAGTATTTGCCGATGAAGCACATGAGCGTTTCTTTTATGAAAAGGTGCGGGAACTTCCAAATTCACGTAGGGACAGTGAAGAAATTGCTATGATATATACTCTTGGTATCTGTGACAAGACAAGGGCAGCTTTTTCAAAAATTGTGGATCAAAATACTTTGCAGGTGAATCCATTGGTTTTATTTGCTGGTTGGCAGACATCTGCTACTATGAAGGTAACGCGGCTGGCGATAAATCTCTATACAGGATTTTCACAGGAAGTAAAACGGGACGATTCAATAGAAGGTTATCATATAGGGGAAGACAGTTCAGATTATACAGTTGAAGAAATCTTTGATTGCCCATATGCAAAATATTTTCTGGAAGCCGTTAAAATGCGTTATGACATATAGAAGAGGTAGAAACGATGAAAATGTATGAGATTGACCAAATCATAGAGTTATTACAGTCAGGAAAGGAATCAGAAGACTGTTATGTGGGTTTTGAAATTAATGACAAGGGAAATCTTGTTATGATATTAAAGCAACATGCACCAGACTGGGAAGATGATGAGGGCTTTGGAGAAGCGGTTGAAGAAGTCGAACTTTTGGAACATTCTGGAGAATATTAAACATGAGGAGGAGACAGTTCATTATGGATAGAGAAATACTTGGAATCGACCATGGTAACAGACAGATGAAAACAGCGAATACCGCATTTTTGTCTACAGTAACACAGAATAAGGTGAAGTCCAGTAATCTAAATCAGATTTTAGAGTTTAAAGGTAAGTATTACTCAATCGGTGGCAGTAGGGAAGATGTGGATACAAAAGTTGATAAAACAGTGGATGATGATTACTACATTCTCACATTGGCGTCACTTGCTGCTGAATTGAAAGCCAGAGGAAAGAATCAGGCGGCGGTCAGGCTGGCTACAGGATTACCACCGAGGTGGTATGAATCGCAAATGAAAGCATTCAGGAAATACTTGGGCAGGGAAAGGGAGTTATCTTTCCGTTATCAGGGAGAAGAGTTCAATGTCTTTCTGGAAGGCGTTAGCGTATATATGCAGGGGTTTGCAGCAATCACAGATATATTGGCAGAGACACAGGGAAAATCCTGCCTTCTCGTAGATATTGGAGGAGGAACCGTTGATGGAGTTCCAATAGAAAATATGCGACCTAGTGGAGCACCGCCTATTATAGATAATAACGGTACAATAAAGTGTATATCCAATGTAAATGAGGTATTAATGGCTGAGTTTGGGGAAAAAGCCAAACCATATATCATTGAAACGATAATGCGGACGGGGACATATGCGGGTGACGAAGCCTATCTTCGTGTAATCCGAAAGGCATTGAACCAATATACGGAATACATTTATAACCTGATAAAAAAGCACGGATACAATCTGCATTTGGAAAAAATAATCTTTATGGGTGGAGGAGCCGCAATCATGCAGAATTTTGGTGATAACGAGGGTAAGGACGTAATCTGTATTCCGGATATACATGCAAATGCAAGAGGATATGAAGAAACTTTAAAGAGCATATGGAAGGCCAGGCAGAATATGGCCGGTTAAGGAGGCCATAAATGGACGATAAATATGTTACAACGCTTCGGCTTTATAAAAATAACCCGGCACATTTCCAGGCACTTACCTGTCTGGAAGAATACAACCGGGAGCTGTTTACTTCTCAAAATGACTATATTGCCGAGGCGGTAATCTATTATTCAGAGTATCTGAAACAGAAGGCTGAATATGAGAAATTGGAAAGTATCCTCTCAAACATAAGAGAGCAAGAGGAATACTTCCGTGAACTGACAAAACGTGCATTGGAAGACGTACTAAGATCAGTGCAGACGACTACTATTCCTGCAGTTACTGGAAGTGACACGAAAACAAAAGAGAAACAGGAACCCCAAAGTGAGAGTGAACGATCAGCGGAGTCGGCGAACCAGGCGACAGAAAAGGATTTTAATCTGCTAAATTTCTATAGTTCATTCACTGGATTTGAAGACGAAGGAGAAGATTGAATATGACCATATTATGTGCTATGATAAAATTTATAGGGAAATTATTACTTGGAATTGCGTATGCAATATTAAAAGTTGCATCATTCAGTGTCAAAGTGATAGGCTGTATGTTTTTATTTGTATTTCATATTTTCATGCTTTTAGTAGACATGGGAACCCCATCCTAACAATTCAAGGAGAGTACAATTATGGCTATTTGTAAGATTTGTGGCGGAGAAATGCTGGAACGTGTGGGCTGTAAAATAGGGATATGCAATTGTAATGGAAAGAGTTACCCGCGTATCATTTTTGGGGCAGAGAAAAGGTTTGAGGATGTATTTGACGAAGACGATAGCTGTCCAGATTGTTCAGCACCATTTGGGAGTTTTCACCATTTGGGCTGTGATATAGAGGAATGTCCGGTATGTGGAGAAGCACTTTATGGTGATTGCGAATGCCAGTTGTTTTTTCCCGATTTAGAGGATATGGAAGAAAAATTAAAGTAATAGTGAATAATGAGTATCACTGTGGTAGGCTGATTCATCAGCCTACTTTTTTTGCGTGTATAATAGGTGAAAATAAATGGAGCGGTGTAGTGTAAAGAACATATCTGGATACTTGACCAGAAGAATGCAGGGCGGTACTGTACTCCGTAATCAAAGGGATAATATTTCATTTCTAAATTACTGAAAGATATCAAAGCGGAGTTATAAAGGAGGGAGAAGACGTTACAGAACAATACCATTATTGCAGGAAAATATCAATTCTAATCAGCAGGACCGCTGTAACCTGCGAGTTTACAGCGAGTAAAGGTAGAAGATAAATAGAAATGAAATAGCCTTTAGAAAATATTCACCGATTGGTAGAAAGGATGTGTATGTGAACCGGATTCGTGATCAGACTCAAATTAATAAGACGACAGGATTATCATGTTGACAGATAGGGAGAAAACATGGATAGGATAAGATTTGAGTATGGGGGATTCCATTTTTATCCTCTACGGAAATTTAATGAGGAGGACGGCGACTTTTATGCGCGTGCACATAAGACACGGGAGGACCGTGATCTTGGTTTAGTGTCATTTGATGAACCATGGAGAAAATATCCATATGACTATGAGGAATTTTATAAAGCTGCAGGCGGAAAAGTCTTTGATATATTTGTCTGCGAGGAAAATGGAAGGCAGTATGTGCCATGTAGTGATGAATTACGGGTGTTTTTAAATCCTCCAATAAAAAATAAAAGTAACAGGGAGGTCCGTTGAATACTTCGGTAATGGGCGGTTGTAACCTGTGCATAAAGACATATAAGGAAATGGGCTAATATTTGGCCTGTTTTTATTTTTCAAAAATTATTAAAAAATTAAATCAGGAGGTCAATGAATGAAAGTGAAGAATTATTTAATCGAAAAGGGCATGAAGGTAAAAGCAGCATTAAAAAACAATAAGGCGGAGGGGTTCGTTGATACGGCCATCAAAATTTTAATGGCCGTTGTCATTGGAGCACTGCTTCTGGCAGGGCTGTATGCACTGTTCGGTGACACAGTGCTGCCAACATTAACACGGCGTATTACTGAAATGTTTAATTATGCTGGATAGAAAGACAGTTCAGGCCATTATATTTTTGCTGTTGCTTTTGTTAGCATCTGTCACGGACTTAAAGAAGAGAATCGTGCCGGATCTGTTATGTATGCTAATTGCATTAACCGCCGCTATTTCTTTTCGTCCAGAACAGTTATGGGGGATTTTCAGCGCACTCCCATTTCTTCTTGCAGCAGTTTTTTGCGGAGGAATGGGGGGCGGTGATATCAAACTGATGGCAGCCGCAGGGCTTGTCCTGGGGCTTCCAGCAGGGATTTTTGCAACTATTTTGGGATTATCACTGGTACTTGCTTATTCTGTGTTTTTGAAAATATGTAAGAAAACCCAGGTTATTGCAGTGCCGTTAGTACCCTTTTTATCGGCTGGGTGTGCAGCGGGGTATTTGATTGGATAGGAGGCTGGAATGAAAAGAAAAGCATTTTATTGTATTTGTGTAGCGGCTCCAATTACCTTTGTGGGTGCTGTCCTGGCATTTTACAGGTGCCGGAGGAAAAAGAGATACTTTGTGAGGTAATCACGGCGGCAGGTTTTCCCTGCCGCATTTAAAACGATAATTTTGATTTGATTGAAAGGAATGGATAATAAATATGAAAATATTAAAAAGCCGTACTGTACTGGGCGTGATCTGCATTGTAGCATCACTGCTTATCTGCTTTTGCATCACACCGCTGTTCAATAAAGAAATCAGTAAAAAAGTTGAGATTGTGCGGGTAGTAAAGAATATAAAAATCGGGGATAAAATCACTGGCGATATGGTCAGGACTGTTGAGGTGGGAAGTTTAAATCTGCCGTCCGAAGTCATGAAAAATAAAGAAAATGTCATTGGGAAATATGCATCTGCAGATATGGCTCCAGGCGATTATATCATTAACAGCAAGGTCGCAGACGAACCGGCTGCGGAGAATGCCTACTTATATAATTTATCAGGAGAGAAACAGGCAATATCCGTGTCGGTCAAATCTTTTGCAACGGGGTTATCCGGAAAACTCAAATCTGGTGATATTGTATCTGTGATTGCACCGGACTACCAGAAGCAAGGTGAAACAGTGATTCCTCCCGAACTCAAATATGTCGAAGTTATTGCTGTAACTGCAGGCAGTGGCTACGATGCCAATACAGGAGAAGAAGACCCGGAGGAAAAGGAACTGCCCAGTACGGTGACACTCTTGGCAACACCGGAACAGAGCAGGATACTCGCCATGATGGAGAAGGACGGGAACCTGCACATATCTCTTGTATACAGGGGAACAAAAGAAAATGCAGCAAAGTTTATTACAGAGCAGGAACATGCTTTGCAGGAACTTTACCCGCCGGAAACGGAGGCGGCGGAAGCGGAAACTGGACAGCCCGAGGAACAGATAGAAGGGAGTGCAGAATAAATGCTGAACTTTAAAATCAAAAAGCGCGCAAATCAGCCTGAGAGCGAGGAAGTACATGAGGTGGGAAAACATCAGGCCCAGATACTTGCTGTCTGGGGTAGCCCTGGATGCGGAAAGACTACGGTTTCTGTGAAGATTGCAAAACATTTAGCGGAAAAGAAGAAAAATGTAATTCTTGTGCTGTCCGATATGACTTTACCCATGATCCCTTGCATCTGTCCAATGGACGAGTTAGAAAACATATGGTCCCTTGGCAATGTACTGGCAGCGCCGCATGTTACGAAAGGGCTTATAGAAGAAAACTGTATTGTCCACAAAAAAATAAAGTATCTGGCAATGCTTGGCATGTTAAGAGGGGAAAATGAATACAGCTATGCCCCCTATGAAGCGGAACAGGCTTTGGAATTTCTTACGGGGCTGCGGGAATTGTCCTCATACATTATTATTGACTGTAGCAGTTATATATCTAACGATATTTTATCGGCAGTTTCCCTAATGGAAGCAGATGCTGTTCTGCAGATAGTAAATTGCGACCTTAAATCTATCAGTTACCTGGCAAGCCAGTTACCGTTACTTCAGGAACCAAAATGGAGAATAGAGAGGCATTTAAAAACGATCAACAACATAAAGGGGCAGGAAGCCATTAACCATATGGAACAGGTGCTTGGAAAAGTTAGCTTTCAGATTCCGTCTGCTTCCGAAGTTACGGAACAGGGGATGGCTGGGAATTTGTTGATTGGTCTGGAGGGGAAAAAAAGCCGTGGTTTTAAAAATGAAATAGATAAGATTGTTAAGGAGGTATATGGATGTTAGGGGAAAGAAAGACGCGAGGAGTATTTAATGAGGGAAAAAATTCAGAGTGGGGTTCGCGGATGCAGGAACTTATGCCAACACAGGCAGCCCCAGTGGAGCCGGTTGCAAGAGAGCCGGTAGAAGTGGTGAGTAAGAGTGCAGATGACCTCTTTTTTGCAGCCGTGGAGGGGAAAGATTTTGCAACGGTGCTACAGGAGGTACAGGAACACATTGCCAGCCGTTACAGCTCCCTTTTGACTGATGGAAATAATGATGATGTAAAAAGGCAGATGAAGCGTTACATTACAAAATATGTTCAGGAAAACCGGGTTGCAGTTCAGGGAATGTCAAATCAGGAACTTGTTGACAACCTATACACGGAAATGGCGGAGTTTTCTTTTCTAACAAAGTACATTTTTGGAGAGGGCGTGGAAGAAATAGACATTAATAGCTGGAAGGATATTGAGATCCAGTACAGCGGCGGTGGGACTGAAAAGTTGGAAGAACATTTTGACAGCCCTTCTCATGCTATTAATGTGATCCGCAGGATGCTCCATGTTTCAGGAACTATCCTTGATGATGCAAGTCCTGTGGTGACTGGAACACTGGCTAAAAATATCCGTATAGCGGTGTTAAAAACCCCAGTTGTAGATGAAGAGGTAGGTCTTGCCGCTTCAATCCGAATCGTAAATCCCCAGAGTATGAAAAAGGAGGATTTTATTTCTGGTGGAACTGCTACGGGAGAGATGTTAGACTTTTTGAGTGAATGTATTCGGTATGGAATTTCGGTGTGTGTTGCAGGTGCTACAAGTTCCGGAAAAACAACGGTGGCCGGCTGGTTGCTTACTACAATCCCTGACCGGAAAAGAATTTTTACTATTGAAAATGGTAGCCGTGAACTTGATCTAATAAGGGAGGAAAGTGGAAAAGTGTTAAATTCGGTTGTCCACACTCTTACAAGAGACAGTGAGAATGACCGGCAGCGAATTGACCAGATTGCCCTTTTGGATATTGCGCTTCGATTTAATCCTGATATTCTTGTGGTCGGAGAAATGAGAGGGGCGGAAGCAAACGCCGCCCAGGAAGCTGCAAGAACTGGTGTGGCGGTGGTTACAACCATCCATTCAAATTCGTGTGAGGCTACATACCGCCGTATGGTGTCCTTGTGTAAGCGTGCCGTGGATATGTCGGACGAGACATTGATGGGATATGTGACCGAAGCATACCCCATTATAGTTTTTTGTAAGCAGTTGGAAAACCGGCAGAGGGTAATCATGGAGATTATGGAATGCGAGATAAAGCCTGACGGTACACGGAGATATCGTCCACTGTATCAGTACGAAATCATGGAGAACCAGTTGGAAGGCGATTATTTTGTGGTTAATGGGAAACACAGGGTAATGAATGCCATTTCAGACGGGCTTTATAAGCGTTTGCTGGAGAATGGGATGCCAATGGAGACACTTAACCGGTTCCGTTCAAAGGGAGAAGGAGGAGAGGAATCTTGACAAGTATACAGCTTCTTGCATGCCTTGGTATGATAGTGGGTGGATTTCTTCTTTTGGGGATTCGACCAATAGAATTTACAGATGGACTGTTCGGCTTTTTGGCAAAAGAACCTGAGAATATTCGGAATGAAATCCATACAGTAACAAAAAGGAAAAAAGCAAGATTTCTGAAAAAGGCAATCATTGAGGCACAGCAGGTACTTAAAATGACGGGTAGGGAAAAGCAATTTTCGGTTATTTGTGCTGCCGCCCTGGTGTTGTTTACTGTGGGGGCCTCGGTTGCTATCATGATTGGAAATTTTTTTCTGGCTCCGGTGATGGCTGTTGGATTTATGTTCTTCCCTTTTTGGTATGTAATTCTGTCAGCCAGTAATTACAAAAAAAATGTAGCCGCAGAGCTGGAGACAGCATTAAGCGTTATTACGACGGGCTATCTGCGGACGGAGGACATTCTAACAGCGATAGAGGAAAATATTCAGTATTTGAATCCGCCAGTCCAGAGGGTATTCCAGGATTTTATTGTACGGATCAACTTAGTAAATCCGGATGTTCATGAAGCACTAAAGGAGTTGAGGGAGAAAATTGATAATGATGTATTCCAGGAATGGTGCGATGCCCTGTGTGATTGTCAGTATGATCGGAGTTTGAAGACAACATTGACACCAATCGTAACAAAATTAAGCGATATCCGTATCGTCAATGCTGAACTGGAATATTTGATTGTGGAGCCGAGGAAAGAATTTATTACGATGGCAATCTTTGTGATTGGTAATATCCCGCTGCTTTATTTTCTCAACAAGAGCTGGTATGACACTTTGATGCACACACCAATGGGACAGGTGATACTTGCCATTACCGCGGCTATCATCTTTGTGTCTACTGCGGTCGTTGTCAGGCTGACAAAACCGATAGAATACAGGAGGTAGGGAGATGTCAGTGTTATTACTGTTATTATTTGGAGGATTTCTCTTTCTGGGAATGTTTTTCCTGGTAGCGGATTTGTTAAAAGTGCCATATATGAAGACAGAAAAGGCATTACTGGACAGGGGAAGAAATAGTAAAAAAGGGTCGGCGGCGTTAGATACGTTTTTACTGCAAGGAGCCATGAGATTGTCTCATGTAATCCGAATGGACGAATATCGGAAAAGCCGAATGAAAAATGTGCTGAAAGCAACAGGGATTAAAATGACACCGGAAGTATATCAGGCGTATGCACTTACAAAAGCTGGTTTACTGATGGCTGGCATTATTCCGTGTTTGTTTCTTTTTCCGCTCCTAACACCTGTTATTGTGTTTCTTGCAGTCATGGTTTACTTTAAGGAAATTCAGCGCGCAGACGAGATGTTAAAGACGAAAAGAAAGTCAATTGAAGACGAACTGCCACGTTTTGTTGCTAATCTTGAACAGGAACTGCAGAATAACCGTGATGTGCTTTCAATGGTAGAGAATTTTAGAAAAAATGCCGGTGCGGAATTTGGGGAGGAGCTAGGTGTACTTGTGGCAGACATGAGATCCTCCAGTTATGAGGCGGCACTTACTCGATTTGAAGCACGGTTAAACTCTCCAATGTTGTCTGATGTTGTCAGAGGACTGATTGGGGTTTTGCGTGGAGATAACAGCGTGGTATATTTCCAGATGCTTGCTCATGATTTTAAACAGCTTGAATTACAGAAATTAAAAAGTGAGGCCCAGAAAATACCGCCTAAAATCAGGGTTTTTTCGTTTCTCATGCTGATGTGCTTCTTATTGACTTACCTTGCGATTATCGTGTTTGAAATCATTAAGTCATTAGGAGGTATGTTCTAGCTCCAAATGAAAGGAGGTCAAGGAACTTGAAAAAAATATTAAAGACTAATCGTGGAGAGGGATATATAGACATATGCGTACTGGTATTGTGTGCCATGCTGGTGATTGCATTGGCAGTCAGCGTATTTCCGGTTTTTTTGGCTAAGAATCAGTTAGATACATTTGCTGTGGAGTTGTGCCGTGAGGCTGAAATGAGTGGCAGAGTCGGAACTGAGACCACTAGGCGGGAACAGGTATTACGAGAACGGACCGGACTAAATCCTAAAGTTGAGTGGTCAAAAAAGGGTAATATCCAACTAAATCAGGAGATTACTGTAAAATTGACGTTGCAGCGGGACCTTGGGTTATTTGGGAATTTTGGTTCCTTTCCAATTACCTTAAGGGCTAGTGCTACAGGAAAGAGTGAGGTATATCATAAATGAAGCGCCTGATTTGCTGTTTAAAAGATAGGCGTGGTTCCTCTTTCCCATTTGTGATTGCGGTTACATTGGTATTGATGTTAATAATGTGCGGATTTTTGGAGTTTTATCGGCTAAAGATCATAGCCAATGGCGTAAGGGACGCGGCACAGGAGGCTATCATGATAACTGTAAATGATAATTATGCAAACGTTTATCACGGTGTCAGGGAAGGATACAGTGGAGGATATCAGCCCAATAATGGAGGTTTTAAGTATAGTGTAGATAAAGGAAATGTGTTGTCAAAAATGGATAAAATCCTTGGAACAAAAGTAGAATCCGGGCGACATGTAAAATATACAGGTGGGGTTCTGGAATATAGCATATCGGATTTAAGTGTTACTGCACGTAATGCGCCGCTCGCCCCTGGAACACCGGAAAATGAACAGAGATTTGAAATTGATGCAATCGTAACATTAAAAGTACCGGTCCAGTTTGCGGGAAAACGTCTACCTGAAATGAAAATCAGGCTAAAAGTGCAGGCTGGATATATAGAAGTGTTTTAGAATTCAATAGACAGAATTGGAAAAATGTAGTATGTTTGATGCGACAGAATGTGAACCAGGAAGGAGAACTATATGAATGATAAAGTGAAAAAAGGTATGATTATTGCGGGTTGCGTGGTGTGTTGTGTTATTCTTGCAGTGATGATTGCAAGTAATTTCAAAAAGCCAGCAAAAACAAAGGATAAATTAGCAGAGAGCCAGTCTACAGAAATAGAAGTGAAACCGGAAATCAAAAAGTCCGAATTAGACAAGAAGTCAAAAGAGACTGAAAGTAAAGAAGAGGAATCAAAGAAAGAGCCGGAAACTACGGAGGAGCAGAAAGAATCAGAGGAGGGAAAAGAGGGAAATAAGGACAACGGGCAGCCTGTACAGAATATTCAGCCCAGAGTGACTAAACCGGAAGAACCAGATCCAGAAGTATTAAAAAATCCTAATCAGAAACCAGATGGGGAGAGCGTGCAGGGCACGCCGGTTCCGGAAAACCATGATGAAGTAAAACAGCCGGAGACAGACACGGTTCCTGGAGCTGCACCAGAAGGTGAGTCACAGGAAGGAAAAATATATGCCCCAGGCTTTGGATGGATTGATGACATTGGGGAAGGGGAAGGCATTGAAGACAGTAACATTTATGAAAACGGTAATAAAATTGGGATAATGGATTAATTATCAATAGGTTGGTTAAATAGATGCATGACAGAAAGGCTATGAATTGTAGCGCCCTACTGCTAGGCATAGAGAGAAATCAAAGATATAAATTTTATCGTTCGGCACAGCTATTTATGGCTGTGCTTTTTCATTGGAAAGGAGAACATTTGAGAATTTGAAAAGCAGAATAAGTTGGCTGACAAGGATTGTACTGTTCAGCCTGTGTTTTTTGATCATGTCGGTTCCAGCGTATGCGGCAGGGGAAGGTAATGTGGACGGCGGAGGCGGCAGCATGGGACAAGGTTCTTCGCAAAATTTTTGGTCCCCAGGTGATGAAGGGGTACGTGTATCGGTGATAAGTACAAGTGACCATAAAGTAGTAGGCACGCCTATTGACCTTACCAATAAAAGTCCATCTGATATTAGGCTTCATTTTGGAAAGGTGAGCAAGATGTCTTATACATCAGGTCATGGAATTGGTATATCCGGTTCAAGATACCAGTACATAAGACCAGCACAGAGACTTCCCATAATTATAAGTTCACAAAGTCTGGGACCATCAAGTATTGCGGAAATAAAGCGGTACTTTACGGACGAGCAGACGATACGTGGGATAGCAGGTTATATGGGAATAGATTTTGATATACTTATCAGCGGCGAGTACAGAATTATGATAGAGCCGATTGCGTATGTGACATTGCAGGGAGTAAGAGTTGCTATGACAGCAACGGAAGCGGCTTTATATGATGAGGTTGCAGGCGGGGTGGTATATTCCTGGTTACGTTCAGTTACCTTTCAAAATCTGCCCCTTGCAATGTTTCTCGAAAAATCTGATTTAGGATATCCTGCGTGGAACGGTCCAACTACCGGATTGCGTTCACATCAGGAAATCAAAACTTCGTTGGGACTTGGAATCATACGTTTTAATGGGGAGTTGCCAGAACCATCACCGGAGGTTACGACTTTTGATTATGAATACCGCACTAACACGGAGGTTATCACCAGTATCCGTGTGAGTGGCGGTCAAAGTGATCCGGACCATAAGGTATCTGTGACATTTAAAATACAAGGGAGAAATTATAAGGTGGACAACGTATATTATCCCGAGGGAGGAAGTCAGCTTGCCTGGGTTCGGTGGACAACACCATCTACAGAGCAGACTATGGAAATTCCAGTAACAGTAAGAGGTGGTGGCCGTACAGACAAAGGGACTATACGGGTCAAGATAGTAAACCTGGACAAGAATCCACCGCCGAATCCAGTTGCAGATGACCGTAATGACAGTTATGCGAGGCCGGCAGTCCCATCAAAGAGTCAGCAAACGTCCGCTGATTGGAGTATTTGGCGACCATACTGGTATTCTTACTGGGTATGGCATAGTGGTGACGATGATGATGATGGATACTGGTGTGATCATGGCTGGTGGAAGTTCAATATTGATAGATATCATGCAAGTTTGAACGCAACAATGCGCGTCCAGCCAGATGATAAATCCCCTACGGCCCATGGCAAAACATTAAAAAGCGGATACGGATTTAACGAATATGTGAACAGTTCTGTGAGCACGAATCAGTCCAGTGCCGTGACTGGGGCCCAAAATGCCGTGACGTATTTTCCGGAGTTTCAATACAAGAAATACTGGCGTTTATTGGAGCGGACGTCGGGTGGGTTTCATTCCGAATTTGAGTTCAAAAAAAATCAATACAGTACATTTAAGCGGAGGACACATTTCACTCCGATATGGATGCCAGATGGCAGATATACACCCTATACATGGTTGATAGATGCCTGGACACCGGCAGGCATGTTATCACTAAACCTGACCGATAATCTGACAATCAGCGGTAATTTGTGGACGGACTGGCATATCGCACCACAGAGACTAGATTAGAAAATAAAGTAAAAATAAATAAACAGTTACCAAAGAGGGAGACGCAGAGATCTTCCTCTTTTTGTTATTAGGAAGGAATGAAGTGGCATGTACGATAAAAACAAAACTTTGGATACCCTGAAAAATGAAATCTTCTTGTCAAAAGACAACCTGTATCTAGCAGAGGAAGCGTTAAATTCTGATCAGATACCCTATGAAACGGTAAAGAAGATTATGGAGGTTGGAGGATATAGAAATAAAATAAATGCTTTGCGCAAAGCGTATTTGATGGGTGTAAATTTTGACAGCCTTATCGGTCTTGTACATGATTCAGACGGCCCGGGGGAAATCAGGTCGATAGCTGGGGCACTGGAACGGAAACTGGAAATCCAGAAAATTCAGATTGTGGCAGATGGAAAACACGATTACAGACAAATGGATTTAGTGTTTTATGGGTTTTATACTGGCAGAAGCATACAGGAAATGGAACTGGCAACAGATAACCGGTTTGATGAAGAGCAGATTGAAGAAATCCTGTCGGGTTTTCGCTATGGACTTGCCTATGAACAGGTGGCATTTTATGCGAAAGAAGAATTTGATTGTTACCAGATGCGGACCATAAAAAGGGCATTTTTATACGATAATCTGACAGTCGAGGAAGCTACAATTTTCGCCTTACCCAGTAATAACACAAAGAAAATGCGTCAGGAGATTAATGAGATAGTAGCGCAGCGTCGAAAAAAAGAAAAATAAATCTATAATCGTGAGGAAGGATGAACAAATGGAGAAAGAAGCAATTGATTATGTCCTGCAGTTGGCAGAGGATGTAAACAGCCTTGTGATGGACCTTGGACCATTTGGGCTTACGGACGACGATGAAGTGATAAAAACACCGCAAAACCGGATACATGAGACGTATCTATGGCTGTCCGAACCAAAGGGCTGCAAAGAGGCGTCCGAGTATTTTAAGGAATTGCTTGCAATACTGGATAAGACGGACGCAGAGTATCAAAGAATCGCTGATATATGTGAAAGAATCCATAAGGTCCAGGAAATAAAGCCATGGAAAGAAAAAGTAACTGTTAGAAACAGTCCCAGCTGTCGCAGATGACCAGGGCCTGGATATGTCCATAATATAGGACAGATTAAGGAAACAGAATCCCTTCAAGTAGAGAGGTTTCATAGATTCCTCTGGTAAAAATCTAAATAGAAATGCAAAAAGGAGGGATAAGAAGTTGTGGCCACGTAAAACGATAGTCTCTTCGACGCTTATTGGATTTAGAGGCGAAGAGCATTGAACGGATTAAATTAGCAAGTGAAATGTCAAAGAGGTACTATGATGCCCCCATAATCTGTACTTACAGCGGGGGGAAGGATTCAGACGTACTTCTGGATTTATTTATCCGGTCAGGAGTTGAATTTGAGGCCCACAATTCTCACACAACGGTCGATGCTCCCGATACAGTATATTACATTCGGGAGAAATTTCGAGGTTTAAAAGAAAAGGGAATCCCATGTTATATCCATATGCCGCCACTGAGCATGTGGCAGTTGATTGTTAAAAAGAAGATGCCACCCACCAGGATGCAGCGCTACTGTTGTGAAATCCTAAAAGAGAACACAACGCCGGACAGACTGGTATCAACGGGTGTGCGCTGGGACGAAAGCACCAAACGGTCTAAAAGAGGACAGTTAGAAGCGGCTGCCCCAAAAGTCGAGAACAGGATCACTCTGATGAACGATAACGATGATAAGCGGCTGGTTATTGAGCGGTGTGCAATCCGTGGCAGGGTAGTGTCCAACCCAATCATTGACTGGACACATAAGGACATCTGGGATTATATCCGTTCCAACCATATGTCTTATAACCCGCTTTATGATATGGGTTATAAAAGAGTTGGTTGTGTAGGGTGCCCGATGGCTGGAAAAAACCGCTACAAAGAGTTTGCTGACTTCCCAAAGTACAAGGCAGCTTATATCCGGGCGTTTGATAAAATGCTGGTGGCAATTCATGCGGCGGGAAAACTTACTAAGTGGAAGAACGGAGAGGACGTGTTCAGGTGGTGGATGGAGGACAAAAATGTTGAAGGGCAGTTGTGCCTCGCGGATTTTATGGACATGGGACCAGACTAAAACAATAAATCAACAACAGGAGGTTTACGTTCCAACCGGAACTATTTTAAGTAAAAAAGTGAATGAAAGCAGTACCGATTGAGTTAAAGGCGGCAAATGAATATGTCACGCAAAATCACAGGCACCACAGTCCTATATACCGGGATAAATTCCGTGTCGCATGTATCGAGCATGGCAGAATGTGTGGTGTGATACAGTGTGGAAGGCCGGTATCCAGGTATTTAGACGATGGAAAAACGCTGGAAGTAACACGCTGTTGCACAGACGGTACAGCCAACGCCTGCAGTTTTCTGTACGGGCGGGCAGCCCGGATTGCAAAAGAGATGGGGTATGAGCGAATCATCACTTATATCCTTATCTCTGAATCCGGCGCTTCCTTAAAAGCTGCGGGGTGGGAATGTGAGAAAGAGATTGCAGGAGGCGGTTCCTGGGATACACCTGCCAGGCGTAGACATACAACAGCACCGCAATGTAAAAAGCAAAGATGGATAAAAAAATTGGTGTAAAGAAGGTGAAGAGAGTCGAGAATCGGAATTATAGATGCTGACTTATTGGATAAGAACAGGCACCGCATGCCGAATCTGGCATGCATGAAGATCAGCGGATACTATAAGCAGATGGGGAATCAGGTACATTTGCTGACAGAGTATTCAGGCTTCAATGAGTTTGACAAGGTATATCTGTCTAAGGTCTTTACGGCTACGAGGTATCCGCCGGAAGTTTTAAAGATGGAGAATGTAGAATATGGAGGAACTGGGTTTTATTTAGACCAGGCTCCCGAGCTGCCCTACGAGATAGAACATACCATGCCAGATTACAGCCTGTATGCGGATTGGCTTGAAGGCAAGGGAGAAGAAGGAAAAAAGAGTAAGAAGTATAAGTATTACCGGGATTATTCTATTGGTTTTTTAACTAGGGGCTGCTTCAGGCAATGCCCCTTTTGTGTGAACAGAAATAAAACAGTATCCGTTCCTGCAAGCCCAGTGGACGAATTCTATAATCCACAGAAAAAGAAGATCTGTCTGCTGGATGATAATTTCCTGGCATGTGGGGAGTGGAACGCATTATTGGGACATCTACGGGAAACCGGACGTCCGGTCCAGTTCCGGCAAGGACTGGATATCAGGCTGATTACCAGGAAAAAAGCCAGGGAACTGGCATCTTGTAGATTGGATGGCGACTTATTATTTGCTTTTGACAATATCAAGGATAAAGAAACAGTCATAGAAAAGATGAAGATCATAAAACCAATATTCCAGGAATCAAAAAGGATCAAGTTCTATGTATTGACTGGGTTTGATGCAGATGGAAAATATGACCGGACTTTCTGGAAACAGGATATCTTACAGGCATTTGAGCGTATCCGGATTCTAATGGGGGTGCGTGCGTATCCATATATCATGCGGTATGAGAAATATCAGGAATCACCTTACCGGGGAATGTATGTAAACCTGTCCAGGTGGTGTAACCAGCCTCAGATGTATAAGCAGATGAACTTCCGTGAATTTTGCCACTTGTCAAAAGAAGGGAGCGCCTGCAGAACGTATCTGGAGGAGTATGAAAGAGACTTTCCGGAAATCAGCAGTTATTTTGACATGAAATTTTAAACTCTGATTCAGGAGGTGGTGCTATGAAGTTTACAGATGAAGAATTAGAGATAGCCAGAAGCGTGGACCTGGTGTCTATTGCTGAAAGGCAGGGCTTCACGGTGAAACGGGTAGGCAGTTACTATACATTGAAAGAACATGATTCTATAAGGATTAAAAATCGTAGGAGCTGGCTGCGTTTTTCCGTACCCGAGGGCCAGGACGGTCACAACGGGGATAACATTGAGTTTCTGAGACAATTTTGCTATATGGATTTTCGTGAGGCGGTTATCTATTTGTTGAACGAGGCCGGTTATCGGTATGAGGATAAATCATTTAAAGATGATACAAGCAGGAAAAACCACGAGAGAAGAAAGGAAGAGCAAAATAAAGAACCAGAAGGGAAAGGGGAGTTTGTGCTTCCCGAACCAAACGACAATTATCGGAGGTTATATGCCTATCTGTTAAAAACGCGCTGCCTGAGCAAAGAAGTAGTTGACTGGTTCGTTAAAAAAAAGCTGATTTATGAAACACGCAGATATCATAACGTGGTTTTTATTGGCAGGGATTCCTTTGGTACAGCACGGTTTGCCAGTATGAGGGGAACGGTGGATAATTATGGAAACCCGTTTAAAGGGGACGTGGAGAACAACGATAAAACCTATGGTTTCAATGTAAGAAACAAGAAAAATAAAGAAGTCAAGGTATTTGAGGCAGCCATTGACCTGATGTCTTATATGGATTATAAGCGTGATGGGCAGTCAAACAAGTTGGCATTAGGGTCAACCTGGGACGGGGCATTGGACCGGTTCCTGCTGGAAAATCCACAGATTAAACGGATAAGCCTGTATCTTGATAATGATAAGGCAGGCCGGAAAGCAGCGGCACTTATACGCAAGAAATATATAGAGATGGGATATCACGTTAAAGTCCGGTTCCCGCCATATGGGAAAGATTGGAATGAATTTCTTGTTGCAGAAAGAAAAAAGGCAGTGATTCAATATTTGAACAGGAATAGCAATCTGGACCGGAAACAGGCAATCGGATAATTTCATAAAAGCAAGGAGATAGTATGGATTATTTTAATTTCAAAGAAGAATTTCTCTATCAGTTCATTGACCTGATGGAGAAAAGCAAAACGTTAGGAGCGTTGAACTTGGTTATGGAAGGACTACCAGGTGAATCAATCACAATGACTTTCAAGGAGCATGATAGGTACTGCCCTATGGTCAGCATAGAGGAACTGTTTTTGAGAAGCCAGTATGAAATGCTGCCAGTCAGGATATTGGCTTCGGAGACACTGCAGGAATTTCAGACGGCGGAAACCGGAGGTATCCGATTGAAGATGGATACGGTCAAGAATCCATTGTTTGTAGAGTTCCATGCAGTGAATGCAAACAAATACCAGAAGAGGCTGGAAGAATTGGAGCTGCCGTATACCAGACTGGGAGATATGTGTATCTTTTATCGGTTTCGTGTGAAAGAGGAAAGTGAAAAACTTGTATACACCATGCCCGTAGATGAAGAGGACTTACAGCGGTGGGGAATGCATGTAGATCAACTGCATGCGTGCGTGTCAGACAATGCTATCTCCCAGTATAGTGTGCAGATTGAACCGGTTGCAGCCGTTATACGGGAAGGCTTGGAGGCAGGCTTTACGCTTGGGAGAGGAAAGATTACAAATGAACGCGCAAGTGCCTGGCGGTTGACAGGTCCGGGAGGCGCGGCAGGCATGCTTTATAGGAATATTCTGGATGAATTTGCAGAAATGGTCAACACGGATCTGTACCTGCTTCCAGTAACAGCAGAGGAAACCGCTATCTATGCCGCCGACCAGTATACACCTGCTGACCTTCAGATGCGTCTCGAAAGAAAAAAATCTTTAAAGGGATTTGTAAGCCATCCGTTGTCAGAGTCGGTTTTGTATTATAGCCTCAAGAGTAAAACCCTGACGGTGCACCAGTCTTCATTGGTGAAAAAAACCCTGGTCTAAGAGTCGGTACGGGAGTCTACAGATGCAGGAAATGATAAATAGACGAAGAGGAGAACCAAAATGCGCGAATATGATGAAAACCATGCATATGAGGAAGTCCGGGAGGATTTCATTAAAGAATATAAGGCACAGCTAGAACGCAGAGGAAATGGGGAGAAGTTGGAAATAGTGGCGGAAGGTACTCCTTTTGAATCCTTTACATACAAAGGGAATGGACCTTTATTATGTACCAGTATCTCTATGGAACTGGTGTACAGAAATTGCTATATTTTTTCCATTCGAGAGATTGATGAGGCCGTATCTGCTATCTTGGAGATTCAGGATGAGGCAGAATGGATATCCCCGGAGCGGCTGGAACAACTGGAACATGTAATAGTGTTTCCGGTAAATCTATCACATTGCAGGGATAAGCTGGAAGAAAATGATATTGCATATTTTCCCTTCGAAGATATGGCGATCACTTACCAATTCTGCATTGAGGACAATGAGAGTTCGTATCGCAGGGATGTTACAAGGGAATGGCTGAATAGGCAGGGGATAAATGCAAAGGAACTCTTTGAAAAAGTAAGGTATAAAGACCTGGAGCAAATTTGGGGCGAAATTAAAACCATAGAGCAGGTGGGAAAAAAATCAGAGGAATCACAGCAGGCTGCTTTGTATGGCGTCAATGGCTTTGGTGCTGCCCTTTATCCAAAAGTGATGGAGCAGGTAGTAAAAAAAATGGGCAGTGAAGTGCTGATTGTACCTGAAGAAACCTATACGGCTTATATTCAGACACCGGATATTATGAGTGCTGCAAAACTGCAAGAAGAATTACAGGAGGACAATCGTGTGAAACTGGTGACTGGCGATAGGCACCTTGTACTCTCTGGGAAGATATTTAAGTACGATACCGGCAGGAAAAACCTGGTTCCGGCAATAGAACATACCATTGAAAAGCATAGAGTGAAATGAAAACCGCTTTAATCGGGATAAGCGCAGACGGCCAGAAGGGAAGGAGATAGATGTATTATTATAGTGAGAACGAAGCATATGACGAATTACGAGAGGATTTTATTGATGAATTTCAAGACCAGCTACAAGAAAGAGACAGAGGGGAGGAACTGAAGCTGATAGCTGAAGGCACGCCATTTGAAGCCATTATGCTGAAAGGTGGAGGGGAGTTAGTTTGCCCCAGTATTCCGATGGAATTGGTGTATCTTAACTGCTATGTTGCTGAGAACAACGAGTTAGACGAGGCGGTCACGCAGATTCTGGGTATATTTGATGGGGCTGAGTGGATACCGCGCGAACAATTTGAGCAGATAGAGCATGTACTTATATATCCTATGAATTTGGCAGAATATGAGGATAAACTGGTGGAGGGAAACATTGCATATATGCCATATCAGGATATGGCGGTCACTTTCCAATTTTGTATTGAAAGAGGGGAGAGATCGTACTGCGGAGATGTTACAAAAGAGCATTTGGAAAAATGGGGAATCGGTGTGGAGGAACTTTTTGAGAAAGTCAGATACAAGGATGCAAAAGAAATAGGAGTGGGTATCGTAAATATGTACGATTCACTTACAAACAGATATGAAAATGATAAAACAATCCTTTTTAGGCCGGCGGATGGTGTGCCACTGGAACTGAAGCAAGTCTACAATGTCTATGGTGTGAATGGCTTTGGTGCAATCTTCTATCCGAAAGTTATGGAACTGGTGCATGATAAATTAGGGGACGAGATGCTGATTGTTCCCAATGATGCCTTTGGTGCTTACGTCCATGCGCAAAGTGTTGGGAATCTGTCAGACTTATATGAGAGCCTGACCAGTGAGAACATAATGAAAGAAGAAACAGGGGAAATACGCCATAAACTATCTGAGCGGGTTTTTAAATACGATCTGGAAAGCAGAAACCTGATTCATGCAGTTCCTCCGAAAATTGAGAAACAAAAATTGAGATAGGTAGGTGGGTTAGTGGATTGATGAACTTAATAAATTATGACCAATTTAAGGTTGCTTATCTACAAAAAATAGCAGAACTTTTAGACCAGCATGGTTATTCCATCAGACCGGTCGTGATAGGGGAAGGGTTATCGCTGGAAAAGGCAACCCTGGATTTAGGCGATAAAATCTGTCATTGCATAGACCTTCAGGAAATTTATTCGGATTATTGCAAAAATGCTAGACCGATGTTTTCTATTGTGAAGGATACATTGGATTGTTTCCGGGAGTTTGGTACAGTACAAAGAGAACAGGTGGAATGCATAGAAAGTGTTTTAGCTTGTGTAACAAACTTTGAGAAAAGCAAAGAAATTCTGCGGGGTAAGGGCATACCATATTTGGCAGTAGGTGACATGGCAGTATATTTCAGGTTTGATTATGAGCTGCCTTTCGGCGGTACAATGGAAAGTATTGTAACAAAAGACCATCTCCTAAAATGGAAGTTTTCAGCCGAAGAATTATTCAATATTGTTAGGCAATGCGAGGCACAGAAAATCGGTGCCTGCGCTTATGACTGGGTGGAAAGCCTTCAACCATATGATTTTGGCCATATACCTGTGATTGCAAGAGCAGAAGATATCTACAATGCGCCACATGAGCTGTATGGATTGAACGGTGCCGGGGCGATACTTTACCCCGAAGTGCTGCGTCAATTTGAAGAGGCTTTTCATGAGCGGGTCATAATCGTACCGTTTTCAGAACGAAAAGCGGCCATATTACCGGAAAGTCGGATACAGGATAAGTGGGTACAAAGAAAAATCCGGGAATATACGGAGGATACGGACGCACGATTACTTTTGTCCAGGAAGGTTTATTCGTATACAGAGGGGAAGTTTTACAGGCTCAAGGGTGGTATAGAACAATTACAGGCGGTCATTGATCAGAAATTGGAGTCAACTATGAATCATGAGAAAACACTGGTCGGTAAAAAGCAAAGCAGATAAAATCTCAAGGAGGATAGACAAAGATGGAATATGAAGAATTCATCCAGTTATTTACCCATGAATTCAACTATAATTTAAAAATGCTGGGTGTTCCATGGCGGGCTAAGTATGAGAACACAGGCGGCAGAGTAGAAGTTTTGGTGGTAATCCATGGTGGAGGGCATGATTTTCCTCCGATTAAAGTTTACGATTATTACCAGGAGTTTTTGCAGGGGATGCCCTGGGGAGGCGCTGCACGGAAAGCAACACAGGATTTCTTTGATGATGAGATCACAAAATGTGCACTGATGGATATGGGGCTTTTTCATGCAGATATGGTAATTCCCACTTTTATGAACACAGAGGAAAATGAGGAACTATTGAAAATCGTTCCATATTCAAGGTTTGAAGATTTAGCAGTTATACTTCAAATTGCATATCAGTCCCTGGGCGGTATCAATCTCAACCTTGTGGTAACAGACGATATCTTGCAGGGATGGGGGATGAGGTATGAGGAACTTTATCAAATGACCCTGGATAATCCGAGGAATATTGATTCTGTACAGATGATAGAGTTGCACAAGATGATGGATATTATATCACCCGATGAAACAGTAGAGGATTTACCTCCCTTCTATGTGGTGACGAATACTGGTCAACATTTAGGAGCTGCAGGTATTCTTTACAAAACCAGAATGCATGAACTTGCAGAAACTATGGGGGATGATATCTTATTGGTTCCTATGAGCGTTGACCATTTTTTGGCAATGCCGCTTTTAGACCAAAAGGGCATAGATTATATATCTAATGCATTACACAGTAGTAAAGAGGTAATCACTGGCAGTATAAAGCCCCTGTCTGGGAATCTATACCACTACAATTGTGAAACCGCACAGTTTCGTATGATTACTCCCAGCCAGTTAAAAGAAACAAAAAAACGAGGCAGATAGGGGGAGGGTTTGAGAAACGATAGATATTCAATCATAGAGAAAGAGAAAAGGGAATTTTATGAAATCTTTGTATATGAATTAAACGATAATTTACAAAAGATGGGATTAGGGTGGAAGGTGGTGCTGCCTGACCATATTTCGGACGGCTGTGTGATCAGTTTACAGGGCAGTCCGGAGAAAGGCCCTGAAATATTTCCTTTTGTAGCATATAACCGTCATACACAGTTGGGAGAACCCCTGTGGCTGGTAGTCAGGAATTCGCTAGAGTTTTTATTGCAGGATGACCGGATCACCAAAGCCGCATTTAAAGAGATGGGGGTGTTATCGCCAAATCTGGTAGTTCCGACATTGATGAACGCGAAAAGAAATCAAGAGGTATTGGACAATTTCCCACATAAGCTATATGGGGACGGGGACCTTGCCATTGTATTGAGGATTATTTATCATTCAACAGATTGTTTGCTTGAAGATATGCACCTTAATTTAAGAGTGACAAGTGAAATGCTGAATGAGTTTGGAATGGATTTTGACACCCTTTATCAGTGGTCGCTTGATAATCCGGAAAATCAAAGGGCTGTTTCCGTGGAACCGTTTGGGACAGAACCGGAAAAGAAGGATATCTACATTATGACAACAGAGAACTTTTACTGGGGTGCTTCTGCTTTTTTATACAAAGAAAAAGTACACGAGCTGTCAGATAAACTGGGAGGCGATATGGTACTGTTTCCTACAAGTATCAATCAATGCGTGGCATTATCAAATAAAAACAAGGACGGAAGAAAATGGATTCAGGAAACCCTCTACGACTCTAAACAAAATGGTTTTCAGCAGAGGGAAAAAGATTTATCCGATTATATTTATGTTTATAGCCGGAAAACAGATGAGATCCGTAAAACAAGTCAAAGGATGCGGCAGAAGCCAAAAGTGAATAAAAACCATAGCAGGTGACTTTTCAGAGCGATTCAGAAAAGAACCTGCTTTTTTCATTTAATCATAAAGGAGATAAGAATATGAACCTCAAATTATATAAACAGTTTTCAGATGCTTACCAGCAATGTATTCGTTCCGCTTTTGAGGATTCCGCAATTCGCGGGGAAGTTAGAACTGTGGCCAGGGGTCTCCCGACCGAGGGAATCACAATTTTATTTGAGCAGGAGGGGCGGTACTGCCCTGTCATTCCGGTAAGGGAGGCATTTTTGAGAGCGGAGATGTTTGACACCTGGGAGGAGGAATTGGCAGATCGGGCGATGGAAGTGTTCTCTGATGCGGAAGCGGAAGATCTGCGTATTGCAGTAGGCCAGTTGGAACAGCCGGAATATGTGGCAGTATATGCCGCAAACCATAGAAGTGACCTGGAAGCCCTGAAAAAGAATGATATGCCTTACCAGGTTATGGGTGACATGGTGCTCTACTATATGTTTCACGCACCGCTGGGAGACGGGCGTTATTATCAGGCGGAAGTAACCAATAAACATCTGGCATCCTGGAAAATGAGAAAAAGTGATTTTCATAATTTTGTACTGGAACATTCGCTGGTATCCATGGAGAGTAAAATCTATCCGTTGTGTGAGAAGATTGAAAACGTGCTGGAAGGTATTTCGTGCTGTCTGAACAATGGAGAGGCAGAGGATAGCCTTGGTTATGGGGTCACGGGACCTGGAGGAGCGGCAAGTGTATTATACTGGGATACTTTACAGGAACTTAGCCGCCTGATGCCGGATAGCTTTTATATTTTGCCATATTCAGAGAGGGAGGCTTATATCCTGCCTGATACTATGGGAGCACTGGCACCAGCATTTTCCATTGAAGATGTCCACAAGAATGGGAACCGTCAGGTTCGACACAGCCTGGCTGGGTATGCCATATCAAGTCATGGTTTCCACTACTCACCAGAGGAGAACAAATTGCTGACCATACGCGAATGGTTGAAGGGTGTAAATGAATGACATATGAAGAATATAAACAGGGACTGATCACAGAACTTGGGCGTCACATTGATAAAGAGCAGCAGAGATTGATAGTAATAGCAGAAGGTACGGACAATGAGGAAATAGCCCTTGAACTTATGCAGCCGCCTGTGTGCAGCCAGTCATTGTCAATCCATAGCTTATATAGACAGTGGAAAGAAGGAGAATTAACGACTTAGGCAAGCAGTATCTGCGATTATTTTGAAAAAAAGCGTGCTATTGAAACGATTGAGCAGTTAGAAAATGTTACGATTTGGGCGGCCAATTTTGAAAAGGCAGCCGAAAAGCTGGAAGAGAATGATATACCATATCTGCCTGTTGGGGATATGGCTGTATATTTTCAGTTCTTTGATGAAGTCTATGACGAGGACGAGCAGTGGCCTCTGGATTATAAAAGACCTGTCCAAAATGAACATTTAAAGCAGTGGGGACTTACGGTGCGGGAATTATTTGATAAAGTCAAATATTTCGATATGAATGAACGCTTTCAGACGGTTTTGGATACGAGCAGAGCTGTTCTGGCTCATACATTAGGGGCATTAAGCGGGGCGCTTCCAGACACAAAAGACTATTATGGGGTGTACAGTGAAAATGGGATTGCAATCATGTTCTATCCCGATGGTTTGAGTGAAATCGCAAGGCGCCTGGATGATGATCTGTATATCGTGCCTTTAGCAAATGATAAAATCCTTGTCTGTCCAAAATCAGGACACAGTTTGGAAACTTTGCAGGAAGTAGTAAAAAAGAGCAGTGAGATGGATAAGAGAGCAGAAGTGTTCTCTGTCCAGGTCTCTAAAATGGTGTTCCAGTTTGATGCTGGGAGCCTTGCAATCCAACCGGCGGCACAGATAGAGAAAAAAACGAGGTATAAGGCAAGATAAGATGAAGGAAAGACTTTGAAAGGGGGTGGTGAAGCCCAATCCAATAAAGAATTCAGCAGTCATAGAAATTTAATTTGTACCAGTAGCTCGTAACTTATTCGGAAACTGATTACATTCAAACATTTGAAAGGAGGTAAGAGGTAATCCCGGGTAAAATGTGTAGCTACACCCTCTAAGAAGGGAATTGGATTATAAATTAATAAATTTTTGTGAGTTTGATAAATATGCAGTAAGAAGTTATTGCGCCATACATGGGGTTGACGAGAGTGCCAACCTTGGGGACATTACGAAAGTTGATGAGAAAAAGCTACCTTATTTCAACTTTATCTGCGGCGGGAGTCCGTGTCAGGATTTCTCTCTAAGTGGGAAGCTGGCCGGTTCCGTCTGGAGGTGTAGAGATTGCGGGCATGAGGTAAACCCGCTGCAGGTACATTGGAGCAAACGGGATTTTTGTGAAAAATGCGGCTCAAAGAATCTGGATAAAACAAGGTCCTCTCTCCTTGTAGAGTGGCTTCGGGTTATTCGGGAAGTGAAGCCAATGTTTGGAGTTTATGAAAATGTAAAAAATATTGTTCAGGCAAGGTTTCTAAACAGCACATTCCGTCTATTTGAGCAGGAATTGCAAGAATATGGCTACAACACCTATTGGAAGGTACTGAACGCGAAAAATTATGGGATTCCGCAAAACCGGGAACGGGTATACCTCGTCCTGATTAAGAAGGAATGTGATAATGGAAAATTCGTGTTTCCAGAGCCAGTGGAAGATGGTAGGCGGCTGATGGATTTCCTTGAAGATGAGGTAGATGAAAAATATTATCTGTCAGATGATAAAGTGCAGAATTTGATTACAGACATGAAGGAGCGGAAAGCGCTTCTGTATATGCCAGGAGAAGAGGAGCTGAAACAGTGGAAAAATAAACTGTATAAGGTTGGACAGGTCCAGGGGTTTCTTGGCGATCCCCAGACTGGAAGGGTATATTCTGCAATCGGTTCCAGCCCTACTTTACTGGCAAGTGGTTCCGGCAGAAATAAAATTGCAGTGGTCGGAAGTATTGGAAATTCTCAACAGAGTGTTATACTATCAGGGATGGGAGCTGCCAATACCCAGCTTGCGAGCCACGACCAGACAAAGATTCTGGAAGTGGGCGCAATCCGTGGAAGATATAATGAAGAGGGAAAAGTCGAACAGCACTTGGAGCTAAAAGATAAGCCGTGGTGCAGTTATGCAATTACCTCTGTACAGAAAGATAATATCATTCTGGTACGGCAGGACACTGTGAAGGGCTACGAAGAATGTCTGGCAGACGGAGTTGCAAATATCGCCTATCCAAACGCTGCCGGAAAACGAGGCCGGGTACAGGGTCATGGAACCATCTGCCCGACAATCACTGCACAGGGAAGTTCCCTGTGTAGGCTGGAATCAATCCTTCGTATCAGACGGCTTACACCATTAGAGTGTTTCCGGCTGATGGGATTTGATGATGATGATTATCAGAAGGTGCAGGAAGCAGGTATCAGTAACAGCCAGGCATATAAGCAGGCAGGAAACTCGATTGTAGTGAATGTCTTAACCAGTATTTTTGAAGAGTTATATAGTGCTATGCCATACCTATTTGAAGAATTAAAAATAGGAAGCTTTTTTTCTGGAATAGGAGCCTTTGAGAAAGCACTAGAACGATTTTACGAGAATCATCAGTGACAGGAATATAAAATCTTAATATAAAGAACACAAATACAGATTGGATTGGGAAAAACAGAACTATTTTAAACAGCAGGACAAGGGGCTGCCATCAGGGGTAGCAGTCTGGTATCAAAAACGGAAGAGAAATCCTGCTATCAGTTTACATTGGCTGATAGCAGGTAACAGTGGAAACAGATATCACAAAGTCTTAGGTGATATCACATTCTATACTGCCAGCTATCAGATATTAAAAAATGATAGCAGGCAGTATGTAATTTGAGGGGAAACTGCTGTCAGTTTCCCCTTTCTGCTATCAGATTTCCGCGTGCTATCAGCGGAATTGATGGCAGAAAACTGTGAATGATATCAGCTTTATGAGGCTGATACAGGGGTATTAGGGGATTTCCCCTAACAAGATGGATTTTGTACGGCAAAATCCGTATCTTGCAGAGGACTGGCAAAGCCAGTCCGGACCGGCCCCTTAGATTTTCAGAAGTAAAGAGGGCAAAAAGAAAAGGGAAGGTGCTGGAACTGTAATAGAACCGATTGTGAAAGCGCAGATATTGGTGGTCAGGGATACTGGTGAAACCAATATGTTTGACGTGACTGCAGTTACGAAAATTGCACTAAAAATGGGATTTCTCGAACTGGCGGAATATTTGCAGAACCATAAAAGCGAATATTGCCATTTTATTATATGGGGGAAAACTTCCGAACAAGAGCAGCAGAAAAAGGAGGACATTCCCAAACAGGACAGACAGAAAAATAGATAATACAGAATGTAAAGGAGACAGAGTATTGAGGTATGAACCAGAGGAATTTGAACGATTAAAAGATTACGTGGACGAATTCATGAAGAGAGGACCATTGGGAGACATTTTTACCCCATTTTTCTATAAGCCGTATCCTTACAACCAAACCGAAAATGTTCTGGATACGCTCCGGTTTGCGGATGCCAGGAAGCTGCTTATTGATTACTTATATAAGGTCAGCCGTGCAAAAAGCATTGAGGTTACAAGGCAGACAGAAGGCTTGATCGGAGAACTATGGGAATATGGATATCCTGACAAAAATAGAGAGCCGGACTTTTTGAAAAATCTGGCCTGGGATATATGCAGAATGACAAAATCTGTTGATTACTGGCAATGGGAAGCGATGCGTTTACCAGGAGAATCGGAGTCGGACGTAGTGAGACGTACCTATCAGGAGATAAAGAATCCGGAGAAGCGGCGTGAGTTCATGCAATTCTGGATTGACTATTTGGAACGTATGAGACCCAAATATGAACTGGAAATACAGGCTGCGGAAGTTTTAACAAGACTAAACAAAGGATTTACGCACATGGAAACTCCATTTATGGAGAGAATTAAGGTACTCGTAGAAAATAAAAAATTTTTGGATTCTCAAAAGTATCATGATGCCAGTATTTACTATATCCTAAAAAAAGAACAGGATGGGGCCGTCAGTTACAAGGGAGTTGCTGAATATGAGCAGGAAATGGCAGTCTATTTTTCTATTTCTAAGGACGAAGTTACTGAAATTTATATAGGTGATACATCGGTTCATGAGGATCTGTTTAAACCGATGGAAGAAGGCTATGAAATAGCGGCGATTACGATGGATGGCCACTTTAATGTCTGGGACGAACTTGACAGGGAGGGCCTCGACACGTTGCCCCATAGAGAGGGATTTGAGGATTACCTTATTTACTGTAAAGAAAGAAATATCACAGCGGCGTCTATTACAGCGTCTATCGGATGGAGTGTAGGAGATCTGCTTGATGAGGTAAAATTACAGAAGCAGGATTATATGAATCATGTGAGCCAGGCAGACAGAAAAAGGACTCGATAGTGAAAAAACTGAAATGGCAGGTAAACCGCCATGTAAAGGGCAGGGTAAGAAAACTGGCTATAACGGTTGTTTAGAAAAGAGGAGACAGGACATTGAAATATGAACCGGAAAAGTTTGAAGCATCAGGGATACATGAGGTGAGAGAACTGGGAATGGGGAAGGATTTATCCAGGGATATCTGCAATATGCTGAACGCTGTTGGGGGTGGGGAATGGAATGCAGCGCGCTTACCCGGAGAATCAGAGGCACATGCGGTGGAAAGAATGTGCAGGGAAATAAATAATCCAGAGAAGAAACAGGAATTTATGCAGTTCTGGCTTGACTATCTGAAACGCAAGCAGCCAGAATATGGGCTGGAAATACAGATTGCAAGAGTCCTGACGGAATTAAATAGTCTGCCCCCAAAGATACAAAACCCCCAGATGGATGTACTCAAAGTGCTTTGTGAAAACAAAGAGTTTTTGGATTCGCAAAAGTACCAGGGAGCCATTATCTATCATATTTTAAAAAAGGAGGCGCACGGAGAGGACACCTATCAGGGATTGGCAGAATATGGGCAGGACAGGGCTGTTAGTTTTTCTCCTTCTGCGCATAAGACTGTTGAATTTAATATTGGATACGCATATACAGATAAATATCTGTTTGGGATGCTGGAGGAGGGGTATGAAATTGCTGCAATGACAATAAATGGACATTTAGACGCATGGGAGGAACTGAGCAGGTGGGGCATTGGAGCAATTCCCCATAAGAAGGGGGTAGCGGATTACCTGGAATACTGTAAAGAGAACAACATTTCAGCAGCGGCTATTAAGGCTGCTACTGGGTGGGAGGTATTAGATTTATTTAAGATGGCAGAACTGGAGAAACAGGATTCTGCCTATAAGCCGCACCTGGAGAGCAGACACAACAGCCGTTGATAAAGAAATAGGTGAGGTGGAATATGGACGAAAAACAGACAGAAATTGAGAGATTGATCTATGACAGTAAGGAGTATCTGAAACGAAACCACTTTGGAGAATACACCCTGCTGTATATCTTGAATAAGGACAGGGTGAAGGGCAGCCCATATCAATATGCAGCAGTTGCGAGTACCGATGAAGCCAGGTTATTTTTCAATGTGTACGCTAAGGAAGACCAGCCTGATATTTACCGAATTGGAATGTGCAGTACAGATGATGACCTTTTCTATGATTTGGAATTTGATGATTGTACGATAGCAGCCATGACAATGGAAGGCCATTTTGAAACATGGGAGGAACTGGCTGACACCCCATTGGAGGAAATTACATATTTAGGGGGACTGGAAACTTATCTGGAATATTGCAGGGAAAATAACATCACAAAGGAATCCATACAAGAAGCTGTTGGATTGGAGGTGTGCGACATTATGGAGAGACTGGATAAAAATAAGAGTATTCTTTTACAGGGAATGGATGAGGAGTACCAGCAGCTACAAAAGGTTGTGGATACAATCCTAAATGGAACAGATGAGCGTGATTTGAGATTGGCGCAGGACATGCTGAATAGTATATGGTCCATTGACCAAAAGGAACCTGTTTTAAAGCGCACGGATTTACAACAGGCTGCCTGCGATATCTGTATTTTAGTCCGGGATCATATGCCGGAGGTTTGGGCGGAAAAGCTGCAGTCTGGAGATACCGAAGCTGACCTGGTAAAAGAGACATACGGCAGGCTGGCAACATTATATGGAAGAAAGACCGAGGCGCAGTTTCTGCGAAAGGCTGAGATGGGGGAACTTCCGGAGACGGCCCGAAAAAAAATAAGTGAGATTCTGGCGGTATTAAAAAAGTATGAAAACAAGGAAAAGAAGCCGCCATCAGGACATAGCCGGTAGGATACCGGGCAAGGAGGCATTATTTGAAACAATTGAATACGGCCACGGAACTGCTGGCCTATCTCGATGACTTTTCTATACCATTTTCACTGAATGAGGATCATGCCCAGGTTCTGTTGGACTATATGGAGGGAAGTGCCTACGGGCTACATGTAGATGATAAAGGGCAGCTTTATTGGGTGGATTTAGAGGGAGAACAAATAGAAGAAATCACCATGGACGAGGTTACATTCCTTGCCTGTGACTGGAACAATGAATTTATCTTGGATTCCAGAAAGAGACTGGAAGAGAAAGCTGGAACCAGTGAAGCGAGGGAAATCATAGACAGGATAAAGCAGCTAAAAGAAGATGAGAGGCTGTTAGACGATATATATGAACAAACCTCCTTATGGAAACAGGTAAAAAATCAAAAAGCGACCCCGGCGAAGAAAAATTCCCGTTGATAGAATGAATTATGGAAAGAAGGGGATGATTTGGGACGAATTGAAACATCTGGAAAATTAATGGAATATCTTGATGAGTTTGATATACTTTTTCCTCTTACCCGCGCGGAGGCTGAACAGGTAGTGGGGTATACAACTAAAAGCGGCTATACATTGGAAACAGACGGCCATGGACAATTGTATAAGGTGGACATGGAAACTGGTGATTCTCTGGAGACGGATATTGACCAGGTGATTGATGCTGCGTGTGAGCAGAACTACAAGATGATATCTGATACCAGGGACTACTTTAAGTTAAGCAGACACTCTGAATGGGAAGTTCTTCATAAAACCCTGGAAGGATTGAAGGCGGACGAGAAAATACTAAATGCCGCTTTCCAGCGGACTTATTTTCAAAAGGAGCTGCGTGGAAAGATACAGGAAATCCTGCCTCCCGTGGATATCACGGCAGGGCGGAGATTAGTAAGATGATAAGTAAAGTATCAGAAGGGAAGGAATATAGCTGATTGCTGTGATTCCTTCCTTTTCTTTTATTGCTTATTCGATGAAAGGATGTGAGCAGAGACTGAGAAGTGTAAAAAAGATGAACTGCCGGAAGGAAATTCGGCTGTCAAGCGAGGAATTGGAGGAGCTGAACAGGAAGGCAAAAGAGAGAGGGCTATCCGATTCACAGTATTTGAGGATGCTGATTACTAACCGCCCCAGAGATTATCCGGAACTTCTGGAAGCATTACAGAATCTCACGAATGAGATAAACCATATCGGGATAAACATCAACCAGATTGTCAAAAACAACAACAGCGGCTTATACCATGAATCCGATAAAAAACGTCTGTATGTTTATATGAAGCAGATCAAGGAGTCAGTCATGCAGGTAGTCAGCCATTTGGACATAGCGGGTAATTAAGTATGGCTATCAGTAAGATTCTGCATATGGGATGTGCAAAGTCGGGATTTCAGGCAAAGCACCTCGCAAATACGATTAATTATATTACGAAGGACAGCAAAACTGAAAATAGGATGTATGTTTCAGGTCATAACTGCCTGCCGGAGACTGCACTGAAACAAATGCTGAACACTAAGCGCAGGTACGATAAGATGGGCGGACGCCAGGGATACCATATCATTATCTCATTTGAAGAGGCGGCAGATACCGTTGATAAAGACGTTGCCATGAAGATTATAGGGAAATTTGTAGAGGAGTACCTTGGAAAAGAGTTTGAGGCAGTCTATGCGCTTCATGATGATACCGATCATATCCACGGCCATATTGCATTTAATAGTGTCCGCTGTATTGGAGAAGGGAAGAAATATGATTACCGAAATGGTGATTGGGATAAAATCATACAGCCGCTTGTCAACAAAATCTGTGAAGAGTACCATATGGCAACGCTGGACATGGATAAAGTACGTCAGAACAGAAAGAAAAAAAAGGAACGCATCTGGGACCAGGGTAAAGATGGTAAATTTAGTTGGAATGATATGATCCGCCGTGACATCGACCAGGTGGCGGCCGAGGCGGAAAACTGGGACGAGTTTCTTATTGGAGTGGAGGAACGGGGATATGAGATAAAACAGGGAGCGCATATTCTGTTAAAGCCGCCAGGTATGGATAAGGGACGCAGGCTGGATACCCTTGGTGGCGATTACACAGAAGAAAAATTACGGGAACGGCTAAGTATCCCCATATCTGCAAGGGAAAAGGAACTGCCGGAGCCAGTATTGGAACTGCCACCCAGAGTCAAAAAAGTGACTGGTTATATTCCCAGAAGAAAGTCCCCATTGACTGGATACCAGAAAATGTATTTTACAAAGTTATACCGGCTGGGCGTTCTAAAAAAACAGCCTTATTCCGATGCCTGGAAATATAAAGATGATATCCGGAAACTGCATGAGATACAGGAGAAATATAATTTCATTTCGGCTTATCAGATACATACAGACAAGGACTTGGAAAATATCAGACAAGCATTTGTTGAACAGGCAAAATTGCTTAGGCAGGAGAAACAGCACCAAAAAGAGAACCGCGAAGCCAATACAGAGATATTTGAGCTTTGGGAAAAGCTTCAGGAACTGAAGGTTGAGGTTTCTTTATATGAGGAGGGGTATCAGGAATTTAAGGGAGAATACCTGCAGGCAGAGCAACTAAAAACGCAGTTGTTGGATATGGGGTACACGTTTGAATCAGCAGAGCGGTTGTACCTGAATTTCCAGGAGAAAAATCGCCGGCTCAATGAGGTTCTTGCGGAGGTAAGACGACAGCAGAGGATAGGGAAGAAAATCATGCAGGAGCAAAAGGAGAGAATGCAGAGCAGAGACAAGCAGAAAAGCAGGGAAAGAGGAGGAGAAAGTCGTGATCTATGAGCAGGATAAACTGGAAAAACTGGCTTCTGAAATAAAAAAATATCTTTTGGAATGTAAGCTGGGAGACGCATATATTGAGAGCTTCCGTGATTTAGTACCAGCAGGGGGGAAAATACCTGGGATTAGAGCGGTCTTAGACAATCATAGATTGAGGGACCATCTAACCTGCTTTTTGATGTACCGTTCTTCGCTCTTACCAGACCAGGACAGAAAGCAGGGCGTGAGTCTGGCGGATAAATTAGATGAGGTCGGAGCTGTCAGGAAAGCAGATAAGAAGGAAGAAATGGCGGAAGTGGCATGGGAACTGAACGAAATGATGAAGGAAACAGACTTTATCCATTATCTTGATGTAGGATACATGAGAGCCGGGGACAACCCGTCCGATCCGGTAAGACGCATCTACAGGGATATTGGAGACAGGGAAAAGCGCCAGGAGATCATAGACTATTTAGAGACTGTTTTGGAAAAAGTTCACAGTGAAAAGATTATGGCTCTTATTTCTTCTTTAGAGAATATCACGGATAAGGTTCCGGCCCGATCAGGAAAGGTACGGTAGGGGATTGCTTGATATATAGGAGGAATAATTTGAAGTATCAATTTTTCGACAATGATGGGAAAGTGACTGAATCAGAACAAAAAAGTTATACAGACGCACTAAAATTTGCAGAGGAGCGAGGCATTACATGCCTATCCATGCCATATAAGCTATTCATTGCGTCTTTTCGTGAAAAAATCAAATTGCTGGAAAGTCACACCCAGTATAGTAAGATTTCGGAATATGCAGAAAAAATGATTATCTTGAACCAGGGTGCAGGATATCAGGCCATAGCTGCGAATGATTTCATGAAAAAAATTATTGTAACACCGATTGACGATATTAGGGGATGGTTTGAGGAACATGGAAAAAGCGAGTTTGAACCAGTATCCCAGGATTGGCAGGAAGGTAAGGCGGAAAAACAGAAAAATAAAGCAAATTCCCCAAAAGTAAGATAAGAAATGAATCGAGAGGCAGCCGATTGGTTTGTCTTTTTTTATTGCAGGAGGCAGATATGACAATAGAAGAACAGAAATATATAGAAGAGTGCCGTAAAAAGCTGGAGGCGGACCAAATTGAAGTAATACAGATGGCTTTCCAATACGGGCTGGGCATTAAAGACGTGCGGCGGGTTGCAATCCCAAAGCTTAATGCGGAGCAGATGCGTCAGACCGTTTTTGCAATGCTTGAAGATGTAGACGGGGAACTGGTTGATTTGTGCTGTCAGGGCACATTTGACCAGTACCAGATACCGGAAATTGTTTCCGGTTCCGTCTCTGGGCTTACGAAGGAAGAAATCATGTCCTATGCGACACCGGATCTGCCGGCGAGCCGGATGAAAAAAATGAGGACGCAATTGATTGAGGCCAAAAAAAATGCAGGTGATTCAGCAGAAGGCGCGGCATTTAAGGAGTATACAGAAAATCTGATAAAAATGATGGAGACATCCCTGCAGCAGTTTAAAGAGAATAACGAGAAGTTTGAGGTGCTCTCAACACTGGTGAAAGAACACGTCCTGGACGAGAAAAACCAGGAGATTAAGGACTTATATGAGAACCTAAAAGATAAAGACGGTTTGATCAAAAAACTGCAGGAAGAAGCTGCGGCACGGGAAACGCAGATAAAGAAGCTGGAGGAGGAACTTACAGCGGCGAGAACACGGTCAAATGACGAAGTGGTTGAGGGAAAGACAGAAAAGGTAACTGCATCTACCGTTCCTCCATCTTATTGGAGACCGCAGCCGCCACAGACAAAAAAAACTATTCTTGAGAAGCTGTTCCCGCAGAAGACATCGGATATTCTGGATAAAATCGCTGCGGAAGGATTATCGTCAGAACAGCTTGAAGAAGTCAGGTCTGCCTTTGATTCAGGATTGGCCGATGATGAAGTAAAGCGGATTATCAAAAAGGAATTGACTGCTGATAAAATGCGGAAAATGCGTGAGATTATGCTGCTGGTACGGGAAAGGAGACATACAGATGCGTGAGGTTGGTGTGGTGTCATTAAATATCAGAATGGTCCGGGAGTGCTACCAAATGATGGATTTAATGGAAAAGCAGGACTTTGTATTTACCCAGGAGGATAAAAGGATACTTTTAGGTTATGCGTTCCATCAGCAGGACTTAGACTGTGTGCATGATGCGGTCATTCATATCGCTGCGGTCAGGGAAAAGGAAAAATCCCAGGGGAACCTGGAGGCTGGGATTATAGAGCAGTATGCCATCCGGGGCGGGAGCGAACTGCAGGAGAGAATCAAAGAGTATATCATACAGTTAGAAGTGGCAAATATCAATCAGGAAATAGCAAATCGGTTACTTGTGAAAATCCTTCAGGATAAGAATGTGGACTATGAACTGGACCGGATGCTGGAGGAGCTGCGGAAACGCGAAGATGAAAAGAAAAAAGAGAATGAAGCAGTCAGGAGGTGAGTTCTATGGGAGAAATACAGGAAGCTACCCAAATCCTGCGGGTGTCATTTGAGGGAATTGAGATATTCATGAAAATTGTCGGAGGCGGGCTTCATACGGCTAAGGATATTGGAAAATTCGTTGGCAGGTTGGTGGAGATGGAACGTTTATCCGGAAGGACAACCGTAAAAGACCTTCTTAAAACAGGAGGCGATTTGCAGGTTTTCCGTTTTGATACGACTGATATTAATAAGGTGAAAAAGCTGGCTGATAAATATAAAATCCGCTATGCACTCCTTCCAGATATCAATAAAGCGGATGGTAAAAGTGAAATCCTTTTTCATTCTGATGCTACACCCAGAGTGAATCAAATCATGGGGGACATCGAGGGGAGCAAGATTGAATCTATCCAGGATTATCTGGATAACGGGGAGGAGAAGGAACTGAAAGAGACTTACGGGATAGACAAGAAGGATATGTCGGACCCAAACAAGCAGAGCGCCCCTAAAGAACAGTCCATCTCTCCATGGGGATTTAAGGCAGTTGGGACATATCTGGCACAGACACCAGGGGCGGGTGTTGGGGAAATCAGTAATGCCATAGATATGCCATGGGTGGAAGTAGAGCCTGTACTGAAACATATGGAAAGCCTGGGAATCCTGGAGATCAATGACGATGGCAGCATGGCCTTTAAAATGGACAAACAGGAGTTTGCTGCGTATGAGAAACAGGGGAAATGGCAGCATGCGGAGGACATGGAGCCTATTGTGCGGGGGATGGAGCAGCCGCATAAGGCAGAGGCTACACAGAAGCAGATGTCTGAGATGAATAGCCGCCAGAGGAAGGTACTGCAGCATGCAAAGGAAGCTGTCAGAGACGATCCAAATATCCATCAGATTTTTATTGCCAGGAGCCTTGCGGTGGAAGAGACTGAAAAGAGAATTCTCACACGGATTCCGTTCAAAAAGAATGAGTATCTGTGGATAGATAAAAATTCCATATCCCATATCAGTGAGGAGAAGAGAACAATATTTACTAATCTTCAAAAGGATAAGGAATACAGCGTGGTGAATAACGAGGGGCAGGTAATTGGAAGACGTACCGGGGAAGAGTTATACAACCAGAGCTATGATCCAGTCTTGAAAGAAACCAGAGACATGCTGCACAAGAAAAAAGAAGAAAACCGGAAACTGCAGATGGCAGGCCAACTGAAAAAGCGGGGAGGAAGGTAATGGAAAATAAGAAAAAAACTTCTGTCTGGCTGATTGTACTTGGTGGTGTGCTGGCGGCATATGGCGGGTATCTTCTTAATGGCATCTGGGAACAGGGGATTGATATTAATACCTTTATGGAGCGTCTTAACATGGTTATGGCCCGCCCATTTGGAAATTACTTTAATGATACAACTTTTAAGGGGATATTACTGGCAGAATTCGTATATATGATTGCGATTGCCATGTATCTGACCAGCAGGAAAAACTATATGCCGGGAAAAGAATATGGTACAGCCAAATTTGCAGATATCAAACAGGTGAATCAGGTGTTAGCCGAGAAGGACGAGACAGAGAACCGCATACTAAGCCAAAATGTCCGTATGAGGATGGATTCGCGTAAGACGAAGCTGAACCTAAATACTTTGGTCATCGGGGGAAGTGGAGCGGGAAAGAGTTTTTTCTTCTGTAAGCCGAATTTACTCCAACTTAACCGTTCTTCTTACATAATCACAGATCCAAAAGGGGAAATTTTAAAAGCCTGTGGGGGATTTCTACAGAAACACGGTTATGTTGTCAAAGTTTTGAATCTGCTGAATATGGAAGAGTCTGACTGTTATAATCCATTTATGTATATCCGGAAGGAATCAGATGTCGTAAAATTAATTACAAACCTGATCGCCAATACAACCCCGAAAAACTCCCAGAGCAGCGATCCCTTCTGGGAGAGTGCGACTTGTTCGCAGGCGGTAACAAGCCTACGCATGGGCGCGATTTAATTTAATAAATCAGTCTATGAACTGATAGTTCAATAGGTGGAATGAAGGAGTAACGTCCGGAAACGCCTAGCCTTGATGGACATGCGTCGATTGTAAAGGTCGGGGTTTGAAGCTCCATGACAAAGGCTGAGAGTAACCGTAAGAGACTGCCAAATGTCTCACGAAAGCGCCCCAGAGGTGGGGTGTGTTACCTATAAGCCGAGGCTCTATAAAATACCTATGGTTAGTATGTTTGCTTTGGCGGGCAAACTGACGAATCTGTGAATGTACGGTTCTAAAAGAAGACCATATAGAAATGTATGGGTGCGTTAAAGCGCAGCCAGTGTGGTTTAGTAGAAATTTTCCCTACGAACGACCATGATATGTTACAGGCATATCCAAGCTGGCAGGACTATAGCAGAAACCTAAGGGTATAAATGTACAGATAGGACTATCGGAACAAGGAAAGGTATCGAATCCCGGACAGGGATAATCTGACGAAGAACAATAAGCAGATGAATCGGTGCTGAAAGGTTGAGGTCGAACTGTTGATAGCTTCTGTAATGGAAGAAGTAGGAATGGCCTCTAGTCGGTTGTAAAAAGCATACATTATTCAGTCCAACATAAGGATTCGAATAAGACCAAAAGGGTCACTTTCAAAAGGAGGTGATGCCTTATGCCAAAGAAAAGTAAAAACCTATGTGTAGATGACTTGCGGCACGCTGAATACTACGATATGCAGGATACCTTCGATGAGTTATATCAGAGAAGCTTAAGTGGCGATACGTTTGAAAGCCTTATGGATTTGATATTGAGCCGGGATAACATCCTGCTCGCATATAGGAACATAAAGGCTAACAAAGGAAGCTACACAGCAGGTACGGACAACAGGAATATCACAGAAATCGGGGGAATGTCTCCCGACAAGGTTGTGGAGAAAGTGAGGTTCATTGTTACGGGGAGCCAGCATGGCTACAGGCCCAAACCTGTAAGACGGAAAGATATACCAAAACCCAATGGAAAACTGCGTCCCTTAGGCATCCCGTGTATATGGGACAGGCTGATACAGCAATGTATCAAGCAGATTTTAGAGCCGATATGTGAGGCAAAGTTTTATAACAATAGCTATGGATTCAGACCCAATCGTTCGGTTGAACATGCAATATCAAAAACTTATACGATGTTACAGAGGATGAATCTTCATTATGTGATTGAATTTGATGTAAAAGGATTCTTTGACCACGTGAATCATAGCAAGCTGATAAAGCAGATTTGGGCATTCGGAATACAGGACAAACAGCTTATATTTGTAATAAAGCGAATTCTGACAGCACCAATAAGAATGCAGGATGGCTCAACACTAATCCCCACTGAGGGAACTCCGCAGGGCGGCATTATTTCACCCCTGCTGGCAAATATAGTGTTAAATGAGCTTGACTGGTGGGTGGCTAGCCAATGGGAAGAAAACCCACTGGCATTAGAAAAAGCTAAATACAGAGTTATCAGAACGTCCGAGGTTTTAGATAAAAGCCACGGATATACGGTAATGAGGAGGACAAATCTCAAGGAAATGCATATCGTGAGGTATGCCGACGATTTTAGAATCTTCTGTAGAAGCAAGGAAGATGCTGTAAAAACAAAAGAAGCTGTTACGAAATGGATTGAGGAAAGGCTGAAACTTGAAGTATCACCAGAAAAAACGAGGATTGTAAACACCCGTAAAAGATGGTCGGAATTTTTAGGCTTCAAAATCAAGGTCATTCCCAAACACCATAAGTATGTAGTCAAATCGGCAATCTGTGATAAAAGGTTAAAGATTGAGAAGGATAAATTAGTGGAGCAAGCTAAGAACATAGCAAGACCAAGGGAGAAAATAAGCTGCCTCAATGAAATAAGGCTTTATAACTCAATGGTTTTAGGCATACAGAACTACTACCAGCTTGCAACCTGCATCAGCCTTGATTGCAGGGAAATCCACAGACAAGTTATGACGGTACTTACAAACAGGCTGAACACCGAAAAGGGATGTATGTTAAAGCGTGAGGGCGGAACGATAACCCAGAGCGAAAAGGGAAGATTTGGAAAATCCAAGATGATAAGATATGTCGCTGGGATTGACCAGATGATTTATCCGATAGCATATGTGAAATTCAAGGTGGCAATGCCTAAAAGAATCAAAGTATGTAGCTACACACCAGAGGGAAGGGAACTAATCCACACAAACCTCAGCCTTAACAAGGCGGTCATGCATGGATTGAAAGATGACCGGATAACTGACCACAGCATAGAATACACGGATAGCAGGATTTCCTTATTTTCTGCACAACAGGGTAAATGTGCGATAAGTGGAGAAGTGTTCACGAATTCCTCAACAATAGAATGTTGGTTCAAAAAGGCTAAAGAACAGGGTGGGGAAGAACGCTACAGAAATATGATTCTCATACACAAGAAATACCTGCCGTTATTACAGAAGACACCTCAAAAAGAATTAAAAGCCTTAACCAAGACACTTGAAATAACCAAAAAGATGATTTCCAAAATAAACAGTCTGCGTGAGCAGGTTGGTCTACCGGCAATAGGGTAACGTAATAATTTGGTGACTGTTTAAATGTATGCTGAACACAATCGATGGGGCGCCGGATGCGGTGAAAATCGCATGTCCGGTGCTAGTCGGGGGAAAAGCCGGAGATTGTATCAAAGGCTTACCTATCGAAACAAGCAGAGTCGCTATACCTGCAGGCGCTGTTCTACTATGTCTGGCTGGAATGCCCCAAAAGTGAACAGAACTTTTCCACGGTACTGAAATTACTGGGAGAAGCAGAGGTACGTGATGATGGCTCGCCATCGGACTTAGACCGCAGGATTAAGCGCCTGGAGCGTAAAAAGGGCAGCAATCATCCAGCAGTCAAACAGTATTATAAAGTAATCAGAGGAGCGGCTGATACGGTCCGGAGTATTGTAATCAGTGCAAATTCCAGACTGGCTTTTTTGGAAAATCCACAAATCCTCCGTATCCTGGACCATGATGATATCAATATCCCGGAGATAGGGGTGGGAAGAAATGGTGACGGAAAGACAAAAACAGCTCTTTTTTGTGTGATTCCAGATTCCGATAAATCGAACAACAGCATTGTAGGGCTGCTTTACAGCCAGATATTCCAGGAACTGTACTTCCAGGCTGACTTTATTTACGAAGGAAGATTACCAATCCATGTGACCTTTATGCTTGATGAGTTTGCTAATGGTGTGACACGTTCTGCGTCCAAAACGGTGGAAATAACCGACAAAACCGCAGCCTAAAGCCATGAATGGCTTTGGAGAACTGCATAACTGAAATCTCAAATGATGGGGTAACGCCCGGAAGGGGATTCACTGATACTCCACGTAGCGTCAGCCAGATACAGATGGTTGGGGTTATAAGCGCGGGGAAGTCGTGCGAAGCACACCCTAACGCTGAAAGGCGAGGAAAGATTCATAGAGGTATGAGTTGTGTGTGACAGTGCGGGTGGGGCTACCATATGGCTAGAATGACCCATAGGAGGTCTGACAAAGTTCCGAATGTACGGCTCTAAACAAATAGCCTGTAGAAATGCAGGTGTACCAGGGGTACGCAGGCGGGGCAAAGTAAAATTTGTTAGTATGAAATGCCTTCTGTGCTTATAGGGCATAGGTATCTTGAGGATTTTCCTTGAAGATAATGCTTGCAGGGCTAAAGGAGCGGCCTAAGTGGTAGCAATCCTAAGTTATGTGGAACGTGGAAAGCAGCCAATACGGGAGCTGACTGTATCAGCGACAAAGTACCGTAGTTGCAGCGAAAAGGAAGGGGGAGAAAAACTTCTATAATAAGTGCATTAGTGGTTGTGAGAGTAGAGGCACAGTACCAGGGAAACCGTGATAATAAGCGGTGGAGGGATAGCCTCAAGCCGATACTAAGAGATTATGTTCTTAGTCGGGGGAGCGCCGTGTGATGGGAAACTATCATGCACGGTGCGGGGCAGGGGAAAAAACCGAGGCGGCAGTGCCAGAGGTTTACCTATTGCCATTTGCATTGCCGGATGATTATTGCAGTTTACTTAGTACCATGAGGTCACGAGAAATTTCATCGATCATTATTATACAGAATCTTGCGCAGATTAAAGCATTGTTTGAAAAGACATGGGAGGTCATCCCGGGGAACTGTGACACTTTGGTCTACCTTGGCGGGAATGAACAGAGTACACACGATTATATTTCTAAGATGCTCGGGAAGGCTACGGTAGATAAGCGGAGTTCTGGTGAAACAAGAGGAAAAAATGGCAGCAGCAGCCGAAACTTTGATGTGCTGGGAAGGGAACTACTGACACCGGATGAGGCCAGAAAGCTGGATAATAAAAAGTGCCTGATCTTTATCCGGGGATTTGACCCGATTGTAGATTCAAAATACAATACCCCGGCGCATCCTCTCTTCAAGGAGACGTTTGATGGAGGCGCACCACCATATCATCATACACCAATCCGTGAGAAAAGTACAGTGCCAACCTGCGAATTGCTGAACCGGCAGTCTTTTGAATATTATGAACGCCAGAGGAACCAGGGGCTGAATGTTCAGATAGATGAAATAACACTGGACGAATTGCTGTCATTGCAGGAACCTGATATGCCGGCAAAGATTTTTTCAGAAGATGAACTGAAAAAGAACCGCAAAATAACTGAAATCGAGAATATAGAAAAGCAGGATTTGGGACAGATTACAGAAGAGCAGTTTAATGAAATGCTAATAAATAATGATTATACATTAGAACAGTTAGAAGAAATACGTCTTGGATTGGTAGGAGGTCTTTCCTACCAGGATATATTGACTTACTTTAAATCAGATAAAAGTGCCGGACAAATGCGTGAAATACGCGAACAACTGACCGGCCATCAAGAATCTTAATTTTCCCTATATTTCTTATGCCTAAGATGGCAGATATATGGGAATCTGTTGCAAAAAATAGAGGGCGCACGCAGCAGGTTCTTTTATACCTGCTATTTTTGCGCCCTTTTTTAAAGAAAAGGAGATTTTAAGTGAAGAATTTGACTGAAAAAAAGAAAAAAGCAAAAAAAATGATTAACAGAATCAGCAGTATAACCGCTGGAGCAGCCATGGCAACCATGTTATATACAACAAATGTATATGCGTCTGGCGCGGAAGTGGTGACGGCACCTTTGAATAATCTGAAGAATCTCGTAATTGCCATCATAGGTGCCGTTGGCGTGATAATCCTTGCAAAAAACGTAATGGAGTTTGCCCAGTCTTACCAGCAGCAGGATTCGAGTTCCATGAATTCCGCGATAAAGGGCATCGTTGCCGGATTGATCATGGCGGGTATCAGTACAGTCCTCACATTCCTGGGTATTAGTTGATTGCGGTACAAATTGTTTTTCATGGAATTGACAACGACAATATCCAAATACGGAAATGAGGTGATGGTAAATGGATATTTTTAATTTAGGCGAGGCAATCCTTTCGCTTCTTGAGGTCGTGTTCGGCTTTTGGAACGGGCAGGTGAACATGGTGTTTGAACTGCTGGGACAGTCCCCGACTTCTTTCAAAGGAGGCGGCCCATGGGGAGTTATAACCGGGATTGAACCGATTTTCGTTGCTGTTGGTTCAAGCCTGGTTGTTTTATTTTTTGTGATTGGTTTTTGTTCGGAAAGTGTAGATGTGCGGGAAGAGATGCGGTTTGAAGTGATTCTCCGTATGTTGATCAGGATTGGAATCGCGCAGTGGCTGGTGGTATACAACGTCGATATTATGAAAGCCATATTTACAAGTGTTGGGAATCTTGTCGGACTGATTGGAGGGAGTGAAGCCACACAGGTTACGATAGACCCGGCGCAGGCAGATATTATCAAGAATCTGGGATTTGTGGAAAGCCTTGTATTTTTAATCCTGGCGGTATTTTTAAGCCTGATTATTTTGATCTGTGGATTTTTCCTTATTTATAATGTTTACTTCCGATTTTTAAAAATACTTGTAATCGTACCGTTTGGCAGTATCGCTTATGCAACGGTTGCAGGAAATCGGGGAGTGAGTGCCACAAGCGTACAGTTTACGAAGTATTTCATAAGCGTAGTTTTTGAAGCGGTGACTATGGCTTTGGCGATTATTCTTTGCAATACGTTTATCAGTTCAGGATTACCACAATTTACAGGAGACTATGCAGATTGGACAAAGACTTTGATCTATCTGGGAGAAATGACATTCACGGTTGCCCTGACTGTGGGAAGTGTAAAGGGCGCCCAGAGCCTGACGAGCAAGGCCCTGGGGCTGTAAGCAAAGGAGGTTTTGGGTGTGGAAACAGCGGCGCAGGATAAAAGCATACAAATGACGCTATTTGAGTATTTTGCAGATGTGGAGCAATTTTCCCTGAAAGATGCAAAGGAATGTGTATATCAGTATGCGGAAAAAGAGGTGAAGGAACCCAGCATCCGGGCGCGGATCTATGAAGGGATTAATAAAGGTCTTTTTAAACGGGTTGCCAAAGGCGTCTATACGGTTACGAAGAAAAATGCAGAGAATGAGGATATTACCTGCATGCTCATACAGGGAAATGGACGTGATCTGAGTTTCCTTGAGGATAACAGCATTGACGCAATTATCACTGACCACCCATATCTGCTGAAAAAAAGTTTAAAAGGGGGAAACCGGGACTTTGCCTCCTATGATTTGTTCCAGTACACACAGCAGGATTTGGACGAAAAATTCCGTGTTCTAAAGAAGGGGCACTTCCTCGTGGAGTTTCTGCCGGAGGAAAACGGTGATAATTACGAATATCTTTACCAGGTGAAGACCATGGCGAAGGAAAGCGGCTTTGAATATTACGCGAAGGTGGCATGGCGGAAGGGTACATTCGTTGCCAATACGGGGCGGAAGGCAAAAAATACTGAGGATATCCTGTTCTTTTCAAAAGGACGTGCGCGTGATATGCGACCGGACGCAAAGAAGGACAAGGCAGAACCGGAGATGAAACACTATATGTCCGGAGCGAAAGGGATGCTTCCTACGGCTTTTGACATTCAGCCAATCTCGAAAGCTGATAGGGTTCATCAATCGGAGAAGCCGGTGGAACTGCTAAAACAGATACTGGAATTTGTTACAGATAAAAAAGAACTGGTATTGGACCAATATGCTGGTTCCTTTGCCCTTGCGGAAGCTGCCCTTGAATCAGAACGGGATTCCATCTCAATTGAGATTAGTCAGGAATATTTTGAAGAGGGGAAAAAGAGGATTGAAAATGTAAAGAAAGGTAAGGTGAGATAAATGGATATCGAAATCAGCAGGGATTTACAGCACTATAAGGAGAGCTTCCTGATGGGGCTGACCGTGAAGCAATTTACATTCAGCGTCCTGTCCCTGGGGGCGGGAGCGGGAATTGTACTCGGTTTATACGATAAAATCGGCATGACATTAGCGTGCTATCTGGCAACGCCTGTTGTGGTGCCGATTGCACTCACAGGATTTTATAATCACAATGGGCTTAGTTTCTGGCAGACGGTGAGGAGAATGGTCCAGATGTCTTTTTTCAATAAGCCCTGTTTATACCAGTCCACGGAAAATGTGGATTGGATAAAGGACGCCTATGGAGAAGAGCAGAAAATTGCTACACAGCAGCAGAAAAAAGAAAAAAAAGGACTGTCTGACGGACAGGAGGATTTTAACATGGTAAAGAAAAAAGCAAAGCGCATGATCCTACTGACAGTGGGGGCTTTAGTTGTGGCCGTGGCAGGGATACTTGCCTTTAGGCTCATGAAATAAAAGATATGAAATAATCCCACATATGTGGGAAGTAGTTTAGCGACCAGCAGGTTACGGGATTCGCTAAACTACTTCCCGTAGCCTGCCTTGGATTAAAGGAGGTTTACGGAAGTGGGAATTTTTACAGATCGTTTCATACAGTTAAAAAAAGCGGACAAACCATTGTTTGCAGTCCCGAAGAGTGTTCAGCAGCAGATTGAGATTCTGAGGATTGCAAAGGATGGTATTTTTGAGAATACAAAGAACCGGTACAGCAGGGTATACCGTTTTGCTGACATAAATTATGTCACGGTGTCGGAGGGAGACCAGTATGAAATCTTAAAGCAGTATTGCAAGCTGGTTAATGCGATTGATGTTGCTTTTAAGATTACAATATACAACAAAAACAGGAACATGAGCCAGTTCAGGCAGAATGTCCTGATACCAGATAAAGATGATGGCTATGACCATCTTCGGGACGTTTACAATGATATCGTAGAGGAACGGATTGTAGCGGGAAAACAGGGGATTGAACAGGAACGCTTTCTTACGGTTACTGTGGAACGGAAAGATTATGAACAGGCAAAAGCATTTTTTAATACCTTTGAAGGAGGGATGCAGCAAGAATTCCATGCGATAGGCTCAAAGTTGGAGCCGCTTGACGCGGCGGAACGGCTCCGGGTTCTGTATAATTTTTACCGTATTGGTGACGAAGAAACATTTTCTTTTGATTTTGATGCGTATGTAAAAAGTAAAACAGATTACAAAAATGATATCTGCGGTTCCATGATTAAGTATTCCCCGAATGACTTTGAAACAGACCGGAAAATCTGCAGGGCTGTATTCATCAGAAGGTATCCGACAAGCCTGCCGGACACTTTCATTAATGAAATTACCAATGTTCCTGTACACAGTATCACCTCTATAGATATTGTGCCTGTGCCAAAGGACCTGACAACAAGAACATTGCAGAAAAAATATCTGGGTGTGGAGTCAGATATTTTACGCCAGCAGCGTGTCCGTAATAAAAACAATGACTTTGCAAGTGACATCAGTTATGGAAAGAAAGTGGAAAAGAAAACCCTGGAAGCGTTGATGGACGATGTACGGGAGAATGACCAGAACCTGTTCTTTGCAGGTGTAAATATGATACTGATTGCGGATACCAGGGAAGAACTTAACAGTATTACAGAGACAATCCAGACGATAGGAAACAAATATCTCTGTAATATGGAGGTACATCATCTCCAACAGCGAGAGGCATTAAATACTGCTCTGCCCGTAGGGGTGCGACAAGTCGAAACCATGCGCACCATGCTTACACGGGATATCGCGGCTTTAATGCCTTTTAATGTGCAGGAGATTTATGAACCCACGGGCTTATGTTATGGAACGAACAGGATTTCTAAAAACCTGTGCGTGGCAGACCGGAAAAAACTGACCAATGGAAACGCTATGGTATTTGGCGTACCCGGCAGTGGAAAATCCTTTTTCTGTAAGTCCGAGATGTTGGGGGTATATTTGCAGACAGGTGATGATATCATCGTCATCGATCCGACACTGGAGTATTTTGATATTGCCCAGAACTTAGGGGGTGTATGCATCAACCTGTCAAATTACACCCAGAATTATATAAATCCGCTCTGGCTTGATGTGAATGAATTGGACCTTGCCGACAGTAAAGGACTGATCCGAGATAAGGGCGAATTTATGCTTGGTCTGTGTGAGCAGGCGATGTCGGAAATGCTAAACAGCCGGCATAAATCCATCATTGACCGTTGTATCCGTAAGCTGTATCTGGATATTGCCATGAGCAAGGAAAAATATGTGCCGGTTATGTCGGATTTTTATGACCTGCTGATGAAGCAGCCAGAGGAGGAAGCCAGGGATATTGCCTTGGGGCTTGAGCTGTTTGTAAGCGGTTCCTTGAATATTTTCAACCATCAAACCAATTTAGACGTAGACAACCGGTTCATTGTTTATGGAATCCGTGATCTTGGAAAAGAGCTGAGTGCGATTGCGATGCTGGTCATGCTGGAAAATGTCCGGGCACGGATTGCCAGAAATGCAGAAAAAGGAAGAGCTACATGGCTATACATAGATGAGTGCCATGTGTTGCTGGGAACCGGGGAACATTCTGGACGCAGTGAATATTCGGGAAAATTTCTCTATTCCCTGTGGAAAAAAGTAAGGAAACAAGGCGGCTTGTGTACCGCCATCACCCAGAATATTTCTGATATGCTCCAGAATTACACAGCCGTAACCATGCTGGCGAACTCTGAATTTATTGCTTTGTTAAAACAGGCAAATGTGGACAGCCAGGAGCTTTCACGGGTAGCGGGGATTCCGGAAGCACAGTTGAAATACGTGAACGGCTGTAATTCCGGTATGGGAATCCTGAAACACGGTGAAGTCATTATTCCTTTTGATGCCAGGGTAAAGAAGAATAATATCATATATGATTTGTTCAATACAAATCTTCATGAAAAAAACAAACAGGGAATAAAGACGGATGACCAGTATTCATAATTATGAGAGGTAAGGAAATGGAAGAAGAGAAAAAAACATTGGGTTATGATTGGGAATTTGGGCATGAGGAGCTGATGCTTGAAGTTGATGCCTATCGTTATGACAACAGACTGTATATCGGTCTTACCCATATGGAGGAGGGATATGAGGAATCTTTTGCTGATCTGACCATCAATCTGGCCCATATGCCTGTCGAAAGAAATGAGGCATACATTGACGCCTTTGCCAGTAAAAGCAAACTAGACTTTATTAAAAAGCACAAACTTGGAAAGGTGCTTCCGGAAATGGGTCATTCAGGGATGGAAAGTTATTATAAGGTGGCGTTTGACCTTAAACGCCTGGAAGAATTTGACAGGGTAGGGGTAGAGAGATACTGCTCCATCAATGGAATGGCAAAACCGGAGCAGACAAAGGCAAATAAAAAACCACCAAAGACGAGGTAGAAAGATTGGAGGAACATCGTTGAATAGAGATATCTTTGTGTTAGTAGTAAAACATCTGCTGGAACTGCAAACAGACGGGGGACTTAGGGCCTGGGTGAAATGGGCAGAGGAATGTGTTGCCGTGGGCCAGTATGCCGATTTCAAGGAATTGCCAGATAATAAAGCGGTAGAGAAGTGGCTGGATTCCTATTATCATGCTTTTTCTGCTATTCAGTCTGAGTTTGGCAAGGAAGCGGCGGTTAAGGTTCTGAATTTATCACAAGAAAAATTGTGCTTGTATCCGTATGAGATGCGGGCAGCCGCACGGGTCCTCAAGGCTGGCGGGACGGGAAAGAATATTTTACAGATGATTGGCGAAGGAACACTGGAAGATACTGAACCCGTTGTGCCAGAACCTTGTGAGAAGGGAAAGATAGAAGAAGCGGATACCTGGTCCTGCAATACAGAAACATTGGACTGTATCATGCGGAGTGTGCGGACCTGGCAGGAGAATCCGGAAATCCCTCTTTTGTATAAGCGAGGGAATTCCCTGGCAGAACAGCTTTTCAACGCCTGTTTGGAACTGTTACAGTATGAATTTGAGATAACATCAATTCCAAAATCCGATTATGATTTGATATCCGAACATGCTTTTTTCCTCGTAAACTCTTACCAGGTCCTTGAACCGGAAGATATTGACCTGGATGCAATCTTTGAGTGTTTTAACGATGCAAAAATAAATGAACGTATGATTGAAGCAGAGAATTGGGATAAAAAGAAAAAGGTAAGCAGTATTTCAGAAAAAAAGAGATAACAGGAGGCAGCTATGATGGAGGTATCATTGAAGGTTCCCTTGGGGGAACAGCCGCATTTAAAAGAAATGTTTGCCATGATGGAGGAAAACTGCATGGACGCGCAGGCGCAGAACCTGGAGGATTTTTTACAGTATTTTAACCAGATGGAAAAGTATTTTGAGGATATGCAGGACGAACTGCTGTATCTGCGCGGGCAGTTAGACGAATTAAATGATAAAACCCTGAAAGCTAAAATAGACAATTTTGTGAAGTCGGTTGGAGATAGAGTAAATGCAGCTAAAGTATGGCTGGGAGCTTTAAGAAATGAGGTATCGGAAGGTATTAAACAGGCAGTGGGGCGTGTTAAGTATTATGGAGAACAGGCGTTATACACGTTTATTGAAAAATCAAAAGCGAGCAGAGCACTGTCAGTAATTCATGAGCATCTGGAACATTCTGCCAAAAGCCTGGAAGATGGGGCACGGACCATGGAGGATATCGGAATCGAACTTAGCGCGGCGAAGGGCCATCGGAAAAATGTAAGGAATCTTCTCATTGGAATAGAAAAAGAGGAGGTATTTGCGTATAACAAAAATTGGGGAATTGTAGCAAATATAAGAAAGGCCATAGAGTTTTGTGGAAAAATCGTGAAAAGTATGGCGGGACACACAGAAAATATGCAGAAATCATTGGACGGTTTTACGCAGAGGACTTTGGATAACAGAGCCGGACGGGCTGGTAAAGTCCCTGACAGTGTGGAAGAAAAGATGAAATTGGCTGGACATGGGAAAGGAAGATAATCATCATGCCTGAAATGAAAGTAAACGGGGTACAAAAGTTATTCCCTCCAATAGAGTGTAGGGTTTTGAAGACAGAAAACAGAAGCAGATGGATATCTGTTAATCTGGATGATATGAAACATGATCGTTTTGAGGAAGTCAAAGCGAGTGTTGTTGCAACGGTTGAACTTACAGACCGGGATTTTGACAGATTGTGTTACCGCGGCCTTAATTCGCACGACTATCCCTTCGTAAGCCAGGTTTATGGCAGGAAACGAAAAATACTGAAGAATGAGGCTGGAAGGGATGAATTTGAAGTGATACGCATAGAAAATGAAAAGATGGACTGGCTGTACATGGCAGTCAGACAGTATGGCAGTATTCCACTTTTCTCTAAGCAGCTTCTTAATATGGAAACTTTACGGGATTGGGAACAAAAGTTTGATGCTATGGAGAAATTTGTGAGTGACAACAAAATAGGGTACTTAGAGGATAAACTTTACTTTGATCCGGATATACCACCCAGTAGAGCAGATTTAATATTGTCGGCCGTGCGCGATGGGCGCGATTGGGGAGATTCCTTCGAGGGCAGTTTGAGTCTGTATTCTGCTGTGTCTCGCCATATTCACTCTTCCATAGATGAAGCGGCAGAAAAGTATCTGGACAAAATATACGGTAGCACACAGATACAAACACATAAGGAGGCAAAAAGATAGATGGATAGCCAGGATAACAATAATGTGGAAATACTGACACAGAGCGAACTTACTATGCGTATAAACTGTATTGAAGATGGTGAGTTACTGGTGATAGATAGGAGGGGTGCGGATGAAGGCAAATGGGCTGAAAATGGTAAGTATTCGGCTGGTTGATGATCCACCCATATACAGTGAGGATAAAATCCAAAATCCGAATGATGCAGTCCAACTCGTATTAAAGGAATTCGATTCTGTTGACAGGGAATTATTTTTCGTCCTTAACCTGAAGACCAATGGGCAGGTGATCAACGTAAATATAGCCAGCATGGGGACACTAAATAGCTGCATACTCTCCCCGAGGGAAATCTTTAAAGCCAGTATCCTTTCCAATGCGGCCAGTGTTATATTAATGCATAATCACCCATCAGGGGACTGCACACCTTCCAAACAGGACGTTTTAATGACTAAAAGGCTTGTGGCTTGTGGAGAACTGATTGGTATCACTGTGTTAGACCACGTTATATTAGGAAAGGAAACCTATTTAAGTATGAAGGAGGCGAATATGATGCCCGATGGGAAGAAAATATATAATGAAATAGCTGCAGAAAACGGAGTAGAGTATGGAAAGAAGCCGATTCCCACAATATCATTTTACGTGGCGGAATGTATGGAGTTTCCCTCGTTAGGGAAAGTGTATCAGTGCAGGAGCCTGGAACAAGCTGTGAAGCGATACAGGAATCTGCCGGAAGAATTGGCGTGCATGGGGAATGGGATTGGATTCACAATCAAGGATGATGATTCTATCTATACCGGTGATTTTGATCTGGTGTCAGCAAACCGGCTGGATGTGGATATTATCAACTCTATCCCATATTATCGTGACAGCCCATTGGTACAGAAAGCAATTGAGGATATCAAACGACTGATGCCGGAAGTGAAGGTTATTGAACCGGTACAGCACGGGGTACAAAATGCAAGGGAGCGAAAGCAGGCCAGATAACAGGCTTTCATATATGCATTGAATAAAAGCAAAAAATACGGTACAATATCCATATAAAAGATAAGACAGGAGGGAATCGGCGTGGGTGAGAATAAGGAAATGTTTGACAGGCTGGTAAAGGGCCTGCGTGATATTTACGGTGATAAATTGGTAAGTATTTTACTATATGGTTCATTTGCCCGTAAAACCAATACAAAGGAATCGGATATTGATATAGCAGTTTTATTGAACGGAAAAGAAACAAAAGAGATGCATGACCGTATGGTGGACCTGGCGGTGGATATGGATTTGGAATATGATCAGGTCTTTTCCATTCTGTATATTGACTATAAAAACTTTTTGGAGTGGGAAGATACTTTACCATTCTATAAGAATGTGAAGGAAGAAGGGGTGGTACTGTGGGCAGCTTAGAGACATTAGCAAAGTACCGTTACCAGCGTGCGTTAGAGGATTTAGCTGCGGCAAAAGAAATGTTGTCAGGCGGTATGTATAAACCATCGCTGAACCGTTCCTACTATTCTATTTTTCATGCCATGCGTGCCATTACAGCACTGGAAGGATTTGATTCCAGTAAACATAGCGGCGTGATTGCGTATTTTAACCAGAATTTCGTGAAGACAGGGATTTTTGCGAAAGAGACTTCTAAAATAATCAAAAATGCCTCTATCATGCGTGAACAGTCGGATTATTCGGATTTTTTCATCGCCTCAAAGCAGGATGCGGAGGAACAGATTGAAAAGGCAAAGGAATTTATCGGTGAGATTGAAAGATATTTAAAGGATAAAAATGTTCTATAGGAGATAAAATACAGGCGCGCCAGTACGTTGTGGTTGTCTGGAAAACGGTCTGTGGATAAATAAAAATTGAAGAATGTGTTACAAGAAAAAGTGGTTGCTTCTAGTGGCCACTTTTTTTATTGGAAAACGGCTGCGAAAATTTGCAGCCGTTTTTTGCAGAAAGGTGGGTTGAGAATATGAGATTTGGATTCAACTTTGGATTTCAACTGAATGAGTGGGAGGTTGAAATCGAAATACCGAGAGAATACCGGTTCCGTTCCGTAAGGGAAGCGCGGGTAGCCTGCAGGGAAATGAATGTGGAGGCTATTGTGTTTCCAAATCAGATCGCCGTCTTGTTTGAACGGGATTATATGATGTTGGAAGACAGGGAGTTATACCATTTTCGGAAACTTAAGGATGAAGTATATGAGAAGTGTGGAGCTTTACTGACTCCGGAGGAGGTTAGTGAACTGATTGAAAAAGAAACTTTAGAAGAAGTCCTTTTCAGTGATAAGTATATGCCTGACGGAACGGAATACATGGAACTGGATGTGTCGGCAGAGGAAGCATACAAAATGTTGAAAGAAAAGTATGATCCACATTATCAGCTTCCTTTTGGTTTCTGCTGTCCTGCACTAAAGGGTGTAAAAGGATTCCACTTTGAAAGCCTCTATTATCAGGTGAAAAAGATATGAGCAATAGCTGAAGGGAGGAATACGAATCATTGACAACCGATTTAAAAGTAAAAAAGAAGCACAGATAAAGCTGAAGGCAGACGCGGAAGTAAAATTACAAACGCATAATTACCTGGGAACTGAAAAAAGTTCTGCATCGGGACTTCTTGGAAAAAAGATTGTTTCCGGGGGTATAGATGAAAAAGCTTCATTATCGGATAAAAAGATCCACATGAAGTCCACGGAGATTCATCCTGTATCAGAGCCGAAGGAACAAGAAGATAAGAAAAGTGCGGTTCTTGCAGCGAATTCTGTATCAGGGTTTAGAAAGCAGCCAGGAAAGAAAGAGAGTTCCCTGGATTATAAAAATACAGACAGGCAACCCAGACAAGAGAAAAAGAAGTCAGGTCAGGAATCACGCCAGGAATCAAGGGAAGAAACTTATCCCAGATATTTGGCTGGAAGTGAGAAGAACGCAGATTTTGAAGATGATGGAGTGCGGAAGAGGAAGGAGAAACCAAAAGAGAACTTTGTCCGGGAAAAGCAGAAGCAAAAAGCCAGCAAAGATCCTAAGTTTCACTTAGACAATGTTTCCGGGCCGGATATTAAACGGAAAGATTATGATTTTGGATTTAAAGATACCGTGACCCTCACACGAACGGAGCGGGGGTCTGAAGCAGTGGACCAGAAGTCTGAGGACGGATTTCAAAGTCAACAAATGCCGGGAGAGGACCGGGATACATTAAAGACCAGAAAAAAAGATGAGAAGATATCCTCAAAGAATGAAGTAAGACGAGGAAGGGTAAAAAAGGAACAGGAAAATACCCGGATGAATAAAGCTATCCGGAGGCGCATGTATGCTTTCATGGTGAACAAGCTAAGCGGTGAGGAACAAAAGGACAGTTTTGCAAAAGCCGCAAAAGATATCGCCGTCATGAGGGTTGGATTGGTTGTCAAACAACTTGTTTTGTATCTTCTGGGGCTTTTGGGACCGTTATTGGGAGGGCTGGTTACGATTGCCTTGCCCTTTGTCCTGATTATTGTAATCCTGTATAACACCCCTTTGGCTCTCTTTTTACCACCATTACAGGAAGGGGATACGGTACAAAGCGTATTATCGGAGTATTACCGGGAATTTAACGAGGAAGTAAGGGCGGCGGAAGAAGACAGTGATGAGGATGTAACCTACAAAAATATTCAGAATGGCGTGGCTCGTAGCAATTTTACCGATGTGATGATGGTATATATGGTGCGTTATGGAACCGGGCAGGGAAATTTCTCAACCGTCATGAGTGATAAGAATAAAAAGCACTTAAAGGAGATTTTTGATGAAATGAACCACTTTGCTTCTGAGACAGTGACAGATACGATCCGGGCCGGTGAAAGCCTTGGAATCATGACATTCAGCGGTTATTGCAACTGTTCCATCTGCTGTGGCCAATGGTCGGGAGGTCCTACGGCAAGCGGCGTCATGCCGAAAGCAGACCACACCCTGGCCGTTGATGCTTATAATCCCACGCTTCCTATGGGGACACATATCATAGCAGGCGGAAAGGAATATGTGGTGGAGGATACCGGAGATTTTGACCGTTATGGTGTAGACTTTGATATGTATTTTGGGGATCATGGGACAGCCCAGAATTTTGGACATCAGGATATGGAGGTATTTTTGGCTGATTCCAATGGCAGCAATACTGTGGAAGTAACACACACCTCATTATACGTGTACAACCTTACATATGAAGATTATATTGAACTTGGCAAACTGACACCTAGTCAGGAGAAGTTACTGCGTGAGGTCATGAGTGACGAATTCCTGCACAGTATGCCTGCAAGCGGCATTGGCGGGCAGGTGGCGCTTGCGGCGTTAGATAAGGTTGGCTGCCAGTATAGCCAGGATTTGCGGTATGAGGAAGGATATTATGACTGCAGTTCTCTGGTACAGAGGTTATACGCGGAATTTGGTATAAACCTACCATCCGTTGCATCAACACAGGGACAGTATATTGTGGACAATGGGCTGCAAGTCAGTGAAAATGAACTAAGGCCAGGAGATTTGATTTTCCATTCCCGTGATACAAATGCGGGAGAATTTATGTCCATTGGGCATGTTGCGATTTATGTAGGAAATGGGATGCAGGTGGATGCAAGGGGCACGGCATATGGCGTGGTTTACCGGCCATTGGTTCCGTCTAACATTGGTCTGTATGGCAGGCCATGCCGGTAATCCCAGGTATACAAGATGAAGTTGAGGCGGCTGATTGCCGCCCTTTTGAAAGGAGAACCTATGGCTGATAATAAAGAGAATAATTTTTACTGTGTAGAAAAGGAACAGAGAGGGGAGGAGTATCATGTTACTCTGTATCAGGCTCAAATGGGAATATGGCAGGCAAGGGATACCTTCCTTGAAAAGATTCAGGAAGGCATCCAATATAGTAAACTGATACTGGGAGTTGAAAAAAAGGGAAAACATATCCCCATTTTTCTGTGCGAAGAAGGAAAGTTTACGATACCGGATAGGGATGGAATCAGACAACTGGGAGAAGCTGCTGAGACACTTTTGGATGAATTAAGTATACGTTTTGGTGTGGAAAAAGATAAAGAGTCTGCATCTGTTAATATCGGTGATGAGATGAAAATGCAGGAATATGATATTCGGATTACTGAAATATCAAGCAAAATAGTGACTGTGAGGGCAAAGAGCATGGAGATGGCTCTTTCAGACGCGCATGATAACTATTTTGGTGGTAAAACAGGATATATTTTGGATTATGATGATCTGCGGGAAACAAACTTTTCCATGTCAGGTATCCACAGGGATAAACAGCGGAGTATGGGGGGACGATGAGCAGTAAACCGTTAAAAGAAGGGCTGGAAGAATCCTTTCAGCGCTGGGAACACACACTTTTAAGTGGGGGCAGCGATCCCTATTATTCAGACGGACAGGATATGAACCTGTTAAGAAACCATATCATTAGCGCGAAGTATGATATGAAGGAGGCAGGGGAATTTCCAGAAATTTACCACCGGAAGACACCAGAGGAACTGCCGGAACATTTTATGGTACAGGCAGAAAAGATTTACTGGACGGCTGTTGATATCTTTCGTCAATGCAGGGATGATGAGGACTATCAGTATTTATATGGACTGGAACTGAATCCTAAAATGGATAATGGGCTTGAAATCATAAATGCATTAAGGAATGTAAGGGAATTGGAGGATGCAATCAGGAATCAGGATTTTGTAATTATGCGAAGGCACCGCGAGAAACCTGATTTTAAAAAATACAGACAGATTATTGAAAGCAGCCCAGAGAAAATAGAAGCGAAAATGGAACAGATGAGTTTATTTACTATGGCAGACCGGGAAAGAAGGTGAACATATGGATCAGCACACCATGAAGGTATCGGATTTGTATGATATTGCAATTTTTGATATCTCGCGTGACGGTGAACAGTGGAGAAAATATCTGGAGTTTTCTGCTAGGGGGAACTTATATCGTTTTGACTTTTTGAATACATGCATCATTTACGAACAATACCCGGATGCAGAAATCCTCCTGGGATTTTCAGACTGGAAGAAAGCAAAGCGTTATGTCAGGGGCGGTGAGATTGGAATCGCAACATTTCCCATTGAAATGCTGGGAGGTGCGCAGTATGTCTATGATATCAAAAGCACCGGCGGAAGGGTTATGCCTTGGATATGGGAAATCAATGAAGAAAATGCTCCTGCTTTTGCAAAGAGGCTGTTTCCAGAACAATATCAGGAAGAAAATAATTTCAGGATAGCAATAAAAAACTTTACGAGAACATATGTACGTGCTATAATGGAAGAGGAAAACGACAGGATTCACGAATTAGCAGTTCTTACCAGCAAGGATGAATTGGACGATAATCAAATGTCACCAGTTGAAGAATTCATCCTGCAGAGCACTGCATACCTGATATTAAGGCGATGCGGGATTGATACTTTTGATACAGGACTGTCTGCAATAACAAACTACCGGGAAGAGGTGATACTATCCAAAATAGGTATCCTCATATCGGATATTGCGGAGAGGACGTTGCGGAGATTTGCAGAGATTGCGAAAGAAATCCGGGAAGATGAAAGGAGAAATCAAGATGGTAGAACTGAATTACAGGAAAGAAAAGGACGGGCTGCTGTACCCGATGCTGGAGACAGGGAGCCAACAGGCAGAAGGGCTGGAGACGCTGGGCAGATACGCGAAGCGGGCACAGGAATACCTGCTGGAGAAGGACGAAAGCCGGTACAGCCTGTTGTTGCGGACGGGCAAACTGCCGGAGCTGCTGAAACAGATAGAGGCGGAAGCGTGGGAGCTGCACGACCAGATCGTGGAGGACTACGTGAGGATAAAAGCGGCGGAGAGGAACATCAATCCGGCGGATACGATGGAGATGACCAGACTTCGGAACGAAGCAGCGATGATAGCCCAGGAAACCGTGATGCAGGAAGTGATCTGCAAGCCGAGGTAATAGAAACTGATATAGAGGAAGGAACTGCTGTTGCGGTTCCTTCTTTTTCTGTTGAACCAGTGCCTGTAGAAGTGACAGATGAATTATGCAGAGAAGTGGTTTTAGCAGGTGCGTTAGAACCTATCCTAAATAAAAAAATCTATGATTTCTTTGAGTTAAATGAAGGGATAGGGGAGCGTGTCGAATTTCTTTATCAGATTTACGAAGGTGGAGACACCATTACTACAGGTGAGGGACTTGAATTTGAATATGAAACAGATGATACGGGAATCCAGTTATACTGGCATGAGCAGGGAGAGTATCTAAGTGGGTATCTTCCATTTAAGATAGTGGAAGAAGAAATCCAGTTATTAATCGAAAGCGGGGAATACTATCAGCCAATAAAAAAAGACGTGGAGATACCGGAAGCATTGGCCGAAACGGTAGCAAATTTTCTGGAAACGGCAGATGGCAGGATAGTATTTGACATGATTTATGATGTAATGACCATAAACTTACTGCCCCAGCAGGAAACCGAATTTATACGGCAGAGTTTCCTTTCCCTGCTTGGTTCAGATGTGGATTGGATATTTACCTCAACACTGACCTTCCATGAAGGAGAGGTTAGTTGTTCTTTTGACGGTAACGAGGTGCAGACCTATCCGTGGCGTGTGATCCGGGACATTCTGGCCCGGATAATCGAATTAGATCAATATCCTGAATCCAGCCAGGATTTCTCTGTAGAGGAAATTAAAAGAATTCCCTGGTTTCAAAATCTGGCGTCCCAATACCAGGGGTTATTAGAGCAGGCCGGCGAGACACCGGCAGTAACAATACCATATTTAAGTGCGGATACCGTAATTGAGAAAGATGACAAAAGAACAGAGGATACAGGAGAAGAAATACAGGAGGCCCAGGCTGATGGAAGGAGTGAACGGTTAAAGGCAGTATTTGAAGAGGCTGCAAATGCATATGCCCTTCATTCCATGGCATTGATTCCCTCCAAACCATTGATTCAAAGGTTCTTTGAACAGGCAGGAGAAAAGGAAAAACAGGAATTTCTTTCAAAAATTTTGAAAGTTCAGTCTAAGCAGGACTATGGAAAGTCTGCGCTGAATACAAGCTGGGGATTGATCCATTACACGTATGGTGAAAGTGGAGTTGTTGAATTCCGCCTTGTGAATGGAGAAAATGAAGGACATGGGGCTTTTACCATGCAGGAAGTATCGCGTGCAATCCAGGCAGCCATTGATGTGGGAGAGTACCTGCCACCGGGGGAATATGAAGCGGCACGTAAAGAAGAATTTGCCCTATGTCCGGAAGAAACCTTCCTATTATATAAGGAAATGAGTAACCGAAACCAAAACGTCATTCAGGTTTCGGATTTTTTTTACCCTGATGGATGGGAATTCCCTTCCGGTGACAAGACAAAGTATAAGAGTAATGTCGCAGCAATCCGCCTGTTAAAGGAACTGGAACAGTCCTCCCGCCCGGCTACACCAGAGGAACAGGATATCCTCGCCAAATACATAGGCTGGGGAGGTCTTGCTAATGTATTCAATCCTAAGAGTCCAAACTGGACAAACGAGTATCAGGAACTGCAGACGCTGTTGACAGGGGAAGAATATGAGCAGGCCAGGGGAAGTATTAATTCCGCATTTTACACGCCGCCCGTTGTTGCTAAGTCAATCTATAAAGCATTGGAGCGATTTGGGTTCACAAATGGTTCCATCTTGGAACCCAGTATGGGCGTCGGGAACTTTTATAGTGTCCTGCCGGAAAATATGCGGGAATCCCGTCTTTATGGCGTTGAACTGGACAGTATCAGCGGAAGGATCGCAAAACAGCTTCACCCTCATGCTGCGATTGAAGTCAAGGGATTCGAAAAGACGAAGTTTGAAAAGGACAACTTTGATGTTATCGTGGGAAATGTTCCTTTCGGCGCGTACAAAATTTTTGATCCTGAATATAAAAAGTATGGTTTCCGTATTCACGATTATTTTCTCGCAAAATCCATGGACCTGCTTCGCCCTGGAGGAATCATTGCGGTTGTTACGGCAAAATTTACCATGGACAAAATGAATTCCACGATACGAAAATATTTGGCAGAGCGTGCAGACTTTATTGGCGCGGTACGTCTGCCAGGGATTGCCTTCAAAAAAGATGCGGGGGCCGAAATTACGTCCGACATTATCTTCCTTCAAAAGAAAGGGCGGATGCTGTCTCCAAATAAATCAGAGGAATGGATGAACATCACCTATACCGATGATGGGGTGCCGGTGAATGAGTATTTTATGAACCACCCGGAAATGATGCTGGGAAAGATGGCTTTTGACAGACATACCCATGGTCCAAACTCCAATTATACAGAACTGATCGTAGAAGATGAGGAAAATTTTGATTTTGAAGAAGAATTGAACCATGCTATTTCTTTTCTATCAGCCGATTATCATCCGGCAGAGGAAAAAACGGTGCTCTCTGATGTAAACAGCAAGGAAGAGCTTCCCAATACCATGCCGGCTCTCTTAGATGTAGCAAATAACACATATACAGTCATAGAGGGAGAAATCTATTACCGGGATAATGATATCATGGTCAGATGGTCGGGAAACGAGACGCAGCGGAATCGTATCCTGGGAATGCATGCTGTACGGCAGTCGGTCAGATACCTGATTGATATTCAGACACAAGGGTGCAGTACAGATCAACTTGTTGAGGCGCAGGAAAAGCTGAATAAGGTTTATGATCCCTATGTAAAGAAGTATGGATATCTGTCCAGCCGTGCCAACAAATTGGCATTTCGGGAGGACAATGACTACTATTTGTTATGCAGCCTGGAGACAGAAGATGAAAATAAGAATATAAAGAAGGCGGATATCTTTTATAAACAGACCATTGCACCAGTTCCCATCGTTGAGAAGGTGGATACAGCTATGGACGCGCTGCAGGTTAGCCTGGCGGAATATGGGAAGGTACATATCCCCTATATGCTGAGTGTCTATCCGGTGGAGCGGGAACGGCTCTTGCAGGAACTAAAAGGTCAGATATTCTTGAACCCGGTCAAAGCGGCTGATGGAAATCCTAATCAGGGGTGGGAGACGGCAAGTGAGTATCTGAGCGGTCCAGTCCGAAATAAACTAAAGACTGCAGAAGTGTATGCAAAAGATAATCCTATTTATTTGGCAAATGTAGAAGCCTTGAAAGCGGTACAGCCAGAGGATTTAACCGCAACGGAAATTACTGTGAAGTTGGGAACCTCTTGGATTGCCCCGGAGGATTACGAAACATTTATCTATGAAACGCTGAATACGCCGATTATGTACAGAGAGGGAACTTATGCAATCAAGGTACAGTTAAACCGTTATACCATGTCATACAAGGTTACGAATAAGTCTAGTGACAACTCTTCTGTGGCGGCAAGTCAGACATATGGAACGAGAAGGATTGATGCATATTCCATTATAGAGGCTTTATTAAATCAGAATATAATTACCGTGAAAGATAAGATTGAAGTCGGGGACAGTGAACGGTATGTAGTAAATCAGAAAGAAACAACCCTGGCGAGGGAAAAGGCAACTCTTATAAAAGAAGCTTTTAAGGAGTGGATTTGGAAAGACCCTCATCGAAGAAAAAAATATGTGGATTATTACAACCAAAACTTTAATGATAACCGTCTGCGGGTTTATGACGGCTCTTATTTATCGTTTCCCGGAATGAATCCAGAAATATATATGCGGAGCCATCAAAGGAATTCTGTAGACCGGGCACTGCATGAAAGTACCTTGCTGGCGCATGCGGTCGGTGCTGGAAAAACGTATGAAATCGCAGCGATTTGTATGGAATTAAAACGATTGAAGCTGATGCATAAGGCAATGATTGTCGTACCGAATCATCTTGTGGGACAGATGGCGTCAGAATTCTTGCATTTATACCCCAGTGCCAATCTCCTAGTGACATCGAAAGACGATTTTAAGCGTGAAAATAGAAGAAAACTAACGTGTAGGATTGCTGCAAATAATTATGATGCCGTGATTTTGGGACACTCTCAATTTGAGAGAATTCCCCTGTCTGCGGAAAGGCGTGCGAAAATTCTTGAAAATCAGGTGGAACGAATTTCAGGGGCCATTGCGGAGATGAAGGAGGTACAGGGGGCTAAATGGGGGATAAAAGATATGGAGCGTCAACGGAAAAATCTGGAATCCCAGATTTTAAGTTTGAGAAATGATGCAAAAAAGGATGATGTGCTGGATTTTGAGCAGTTGGGGATAGATGCATTGTTTGTAGATGAAGCACATGTGTTTAAAAACCTGTCCATTTTTTCAAAAATCCGTAACGTGGCAGGTATTTCCACCAATGGCTCCCAGCGGGCAATGGACATGTTCCAAAAAATCCAGTATATCCAGGAGCTTACCGGAGGGAGAAATGTAATTCTGGCAACCGGAACCCCAATTTCCAATACCATGTGCGAAATGTATGTTATGCAGTTGTATCTGCAGTCACAGAAACTACATGAGAAGGGGATTGACCACTTTGACAGTTGGGCGGCCAATTTTGGCGAAGTTACCACTTCGCTGGAAATGTCACCAGAGGGTGGATACCGGATGCGGAGCCGATTTAATAAATTTTGTAATTTGCCGGAACTTATGAATATGTTCCGGGAAGTGGCTGATATCCAACTGCCTTCCATGTTACACCTGAATGTACCTAAGTTAAAAGGTGGGAAATACAAAATTGTGGAGAGCGTGGCGTCTGAGAGTGTTGAGTACATGATGCAAGAACTGGCTAAACGCGCGGAAGCAATACGAGCAGGGAATGTAGATCCAACGGTCGATAATATGCTCAAGATTACCAACGAAGCAAGGTTGCTCGGCACCGATCCCCGGCTGATTGACCCAGATGCGGAAGTAGATGGTGACGGCAAGCTCTTTCAAGCGGCAGAAAATATTTATCAGGAATACATTGGTTCCCAGGAGATTAAGGGGACACAAGCTGTCTTTTGCGATATTGGCACGCCCACAGGAAACAAGAAATTTAATGTATATGACTTTCTTAAACAGGAATTGATTAGGAAAGGAATACCAGAAGATGAAATTGCCTTTATCCATGATGCCCATAGTGATAAACAGAAAGAGGAATTATTTGCAGACATGAGGAGCGGCAGGAAACGAATCCTCCTGGGAAGCACGTCCATGATGGGAACAGGAACCAATATCCAAAAACGCCTTGTCGCGGCTCATCACATTGATTGCCCGTGGAAACCCTCGGATATTGAGCAGAGGGAAGGGCGTATCATACGCCAGGGAAATGATAACGAAGAAGTCAATATATACCGCTATATCACGAAAAAGACATTTGACAGTTACCTCTGGGGGATTGTAGAAAATAAGCAGAGGTTTATCAGCCAGATAATGACAGACAAAACGGTTGAAAGGGAATGCCAGGACGTAGACGAAACCATTTTATCTTTTGCGGAAATCAAGGCAATTGCGTCTGGGAATCCTATGATTATGGAAAAAACCGAGGTGGACACGGAAGTTTCGCGTCTGCAGGTCTTAAAGGCAAGCTATGAGAGCCAGCGATACGTCCATCAGGATAATTTCCTTTTCAAATATCCAGAATTGATTAAGAAGACTGAGAACCGATTGTACGCTATGGAAAAAGATATCAGGAAACGTGACCAGGCACTCTGTATGGAGCCGGACTTTTTCGTTACTCTGAATGGCGTTAGATATGATGAACGTGAGGCGGCGGGCAGCGTTATCTTAGAGATGGCCCATTCCCTTGAAAGTATGGAAAGCAGGACAGTGGGTAGCTATAAGGGGTTTGATATAGTGGTAGAAAAAAAGTATTCTGACTGTTCCATAAAGCTGAGTGGAGAGCTGACTTATTCGGCAGATATGAGCAGCAGTGCTTCCGGAAATATGGTCCGTATGGAGAACCTGTTGGGGAGTTTGGAAAAGAGAGTTGCTGCACATAAAGAAAAACTGGAAGAGTACAAAAGAAATATGGAGGAATCTAAAAGGGAGTTTAATAAAGAATTTCCCTATGAATCGGAGTTGAAACAAAAACTAATCCGCCAGCAGGAAATCAATAACGAGCTGGAGATAAAAGATGAGGGAGAAGAACTGGTAGTAACAGAAGAACTCCCGGAACCAGCTTTGTCCAGATAGAATTCATTAAAAAAGGAGACTAAATTATGAAATATACAGTAAATATTTATGAGGTATCAACAGAGAAAGATAAAAAACTGAGAGCATTTGCTACGGTAACGTTCGGTGACAGTTTTAAAGTAACCGGTATCACTATCAGGGAGGGAAGATCAGGGAATCTTTATGTGAGTATGCCGCAGTATCCAACGGGGGAAAAAGATGAACAGAATAAGCCGATATACAGTGATGTGTTTTTTCCAAAAACTACGGATTTCAGTACCGCATTAAGAGGAGAAATTCTGGAGGCGTACCAGGAACGTGTGGAAGGGAAAAACGAAGTTGACCTCACCTATGGGGAGGAAGATTTTGACTATTATGTTCAAGTAGTAAACAACAGAGATTTGTCCAATACCACTAAGGCATATGCCAGACTGGTGATTGGTGATGTATTTGTAGTCAATCAGATTTCTGTCAAACGATCTTTTGCAGGAAATAACTTTGTAGCCATGCCTTCCCAGCGACGCATGGTTGAAGGAAAGGCGGATTATCAGGATATATGCTATCCAGTGACTAAGGATTTTCATGACAGGCTGCAGGGAGATATTATGAGCCAGTTCGAGCAGAATAGGGAAAAACTGCGCTCTGCAAAGGAAAAAGCGAGGTAGCTTATGGAGAAGAAAATTAATACTACAATAGGTCGTCTGGAGGAATTGGAAGAGGAAGAATGGGATGGCGAGAACTTCCTTTTTGAAACGGATGAGGAACATCAGGTCTGGCTGGACAAAAAACACTTGGTTATCCAGGAACTTGGCTTGCAAATACATAGCGGTGTCTGGTATGAAAAATATGAAGATGATGAGGAGGACAGCTTTGAACCGGATTTTGATTTTTATATGTTTTTTGATGCCGGTACAAAGGAGTATCTGTACATGGAACAGGGAAGTTCCCTAATTACCTGCATCCATAATTTTACCGGGTTGAACTGGGAAGAGATTGAAGGACGGGCGTGTGAGGTTATCCAGACAGATCGTGATATTCAAGTCGAAGAACAGACATTAATCTATCAATAGGAGGTGGAGAGCATAGAAATAAACATGGAACATGTAGGTTGGACATTGAAAGGAAGATGCCGGGAAGTGGCAGTTTCATTTGAACACGAATTTGCCGGTGCAGTCATATATGGAGAAACCATAAAAGAAGGGCGCTGGTTTTATACTATGCCTTACCGGAAATCTGGTGGTGCAATTGAAGAACCAAACGCAGGCAACATTGATTACAATGGAAAAATAATTGGAAACGACCTTGGTAGTGCGGAATTGGGTGAGATATTTTCAAAATCTATATCTGAAGATTACGAGATGCTAAAGACTATCCAGAATATTGTCCAACAAATGGAATTGATAGAGGATATCTCGATAAATAAGATGGTATCAGGAGAAATTTATGGTTTTGAGGATGATGGCTGCCACTCTCTTATTATCTCTGCCTTATCAGAGGATATAATCTATTTTCTGCGGCTTGATCAGGACGGCAAAGACTATATTTTTGCAGATGATGAGGATGAAAAAGTTGAATGCTGGTCTTTGAATTGTCTGCAAAATATGGCGGAATATAAGCCGGAGGATTTCGGATATGATACTGGAACCTTGCGGGGATTATATTATTATGCTGATACAGAAATTTATAATCTGCCAGAAAAACTTGTAGACTATGAAACGACGGAGTTTGTTAGCGCAATCGAGTTTGCGGAGCGGTTGAAACTACAGATTCCAGATATTATCCGGCCAGGAGAAAAGAAAATCCGATAATGCGCAGAAATGATTTAGAATAAGCAGATGGAATATGGAGGAATAAGTGGTGGATAACAAAAAAGTAATCAATCAAACCAGATATGAGGCACTGATACAGGAGGGATTCCCAGAAGGTTGTCTATCTGACGTTTATGTGGATGGGGTAGTGATAACAAAGCTGCCAGAAAATATAGAAATAAGAAATACACGATTTTCCGAATGCAGGTTTAAAGATATTGCTGTGGAAACACTTATCCTCAATGAGTGTGTGGTTTCTGACGGAGTGTTTGTAAATATCAGAACGGATGAATTGAGTCTGCGTGGAGCAATGGTATATGGAACCTTGTTCACCGGGCTTTCAATAGAAAAAATGGATATGAGCCAGGCAACATTCCGAAAAAGCAGTATGCGGGGTGGGGATATCATGGAAATGAATTTGTTGGGGGCTACTTTGGATAGCATGTATTTTTACCGAATGGCTACAAGAAGTGTTCATGGGATAGAACAGGCGCGGTTTACTATGGGAGGGGCAACTTATCAAGAAGTGAATAATTATAGAAGATTGGTAAAGGAATCTTTGATGCCTATGTATCAGAAACAAGATAAAGTACGATAGATAATAGTGTAGTAAGAAACTAAACGAAATTTACAGTGAATTTTATTGTCTTTCCACTTTAACAGTCTGTAAGAAGAAGGGCATGCATGTCCCAAAAATTCCAGAGAATTGCTGACGCGTGAGATTGAAGGTAGACATGGATAACAGAAAATGGTATACTCTTCACAAAATATGTGAGGAGGATATATAAATGGCAGGAAGAGGTAGAAAAACGCTTGCACAGAAAATCGTAGCCAATAAGGTTGAACAGGCAAAATGTGAGGAGCGCCTGGCACAATTAAAGGAAGAGGAAAAAGCTCTTTTTCTGCAGGTGGTTGAGGAATCCGGCGTATCTGTTGAAGATGCGATAAAGGCGATTCAAGATATCAGCGGTGTTACAGAGGAATAGTTGATTTTATAAAAAATGGTGGGGAAGGTCCGTATTGGCATCCCCACCATTTTTATTGTAAATTATTAACTTCAAATGTCACCATTTAATAATCTGATGTGTGTTATAAGTAAAGGTAGATAATTTGACAAGAGAAGAGATGGAGAAATACTGGTGGATGTAAAACAAATTGAAACTGCCTTTGAAACTTATTGGGATAAGTTATATAGGGTAGCCCTAATAATGCTTAAAAATGAATACGATGCAGAAGATGCCGTTCAGGACACCTTTATCAAGTATATGACAAAGGCACCCGTTTTTCGTGAACGGGAACACGAAAAAGCCTGGGTTTTAAAAGTATGCATGAATATTTGTAAAAATAAAATACGCTTTCATAGTTTGCATCCAGCAATAGATATAGATTCAATAGAAATAAGTGGCCATCAAAAAGAAGACGAGGTGCTTATTACCAGTCTGGTAGGCTTACCTGATAAATATAAAGAGGTTGTATTATTGTACTATATCGAAGGATATAGCTGCAAGGAGGTCGGTAAAATTTTAAAACTTACAGAATCTACGGTAAAAAAGAGATTAGAACGAGGACGAAATTTGTTAAAAAAAGAATTAGGAGAGGAATAACGAGTGGACGAAAAAAGAATTAAAGAAGTTGTGGAAGGCATCAGCATCTCAAGTGATACCAGAATCAGAATTCTTAAAGGCTGCAAGGATAAATGGGATCAAAGAAATAAAAGAATAATGATGGTTAAAAAAACCATGAAGGTATCCATCTGCGGCATCATTGTAATGGCTTTGTTATTAATAATACCATTAACTAATAAAGAAAATAATTTTGAATTGACAGTTTATGCGGCAATGTCTGACGGGACATCTGGTCCAGTCCTGTTAGACAGCAAGAAAGAAGTTCTGCTGCAACTACAGAATACACCTGTGGGGAGGGGGTATATTTTCGAAGTCACGCTGCCGGATAAATATGCCTTTAAATGCGTACCAGCAGAGGAAAATCAGCCCCTATTTACCATTTATCAGGAAGAAAATAACATATATTGGATTCCAGATATACAGACTGCAGGTAATATTTATAACCGGGATACAGAGCGGATGGAACCTCAAATATTTAATGGTGAAGTGAGACTGTGTAAATTTGATATATATATATATAATCCGGATAATGTGCTCGAAGAAAAACTTCATATTGAATTCCGGGTTGAGGGAAACGAGTGTAGTGTTAGGTTCGATTGATTATTGGGTATAATTGCTGCAAATAACATATAACTTAGAAAGGAGTGTAACTATGTATAAAAAAAGAATTGGAGCATTTTTATTAGTGTTCTGTCTTTTAATAATGGGGTCAATGCAGGTATTAGCGGCAGAGACAACCGTGGCAAATAAGACAGAACTTCAACAGGAGCAGGAAGGGAATATTTATGATGGCAACGGGAACTTAATCAATATTGATGCCAAAAGCAGAGCTGGCTGCACTCATATACCGTGCAATCATGTAACAGATACTGTCTGGCAACATGTACATACCGGAACGAGATGTGATGTTTATACGGCAAATGCTACTTGGTGTAAATGCTGTAATACTATATTAAAGATGAACAGCGGATGGACGTATTCATATACGCATTATGGATGCACCATGTAGAGAAAAGTAACTTTTGTAGCAGTTGTACCGAATATAGTAGCATGTAAACATATATCAATAGCGCAAAAGGAGGAAACTATGAATAAATTGAAGAGAGGAAGTCTAATTATTTTGTCAATGCTGGCAGTATTTTCTTTTTCCTTGCCGGTTATGGCAGCAGAGCAACAGAACACGAACCCATATCAGGAAGTGCTTGATAAGCTGAACAGGGAATATTCTACTGATGTTAGGTTTTTAACACCGGAGGATGGTGTATCAGCATTAAATGATGCTGATGAAATAAACGTGACACCAGAAGAGTTTGAGAAGACTTTGCGGGCCGAAATAATTGAGAATGACAGAGCAAAGAAAGAGGCGGATGCACGAATCAGGGATTTGCATAATGAGATCATAGAAGAAAGCGGCAGTGGAATTTGTTCAACAGAGATACCGGCAGGTTTACGGAGCACTTATACAGTGGATAGAGAAAAAAATGTTGCAGGAGCAACCGTTCATCTGAATGCAACTGTTACAAATAATGCGGGATATTGGGCGTATAGCGGAATTAATCAAGTATATACCAGCTATCTTGCAGGCGTTAATTCAAAACCCCCTTTTTCTGCAAATAGTTACAATTATGACCTGATAGACGCCAGAAGGACATGTGCCCTGCGTCTCTATGGTTATACACTGGGAGATTATGGAACCATAATAGACAGTAATGCATACAGATATGTGGAATTTTGGGCAGGCAGCGGAATGTAACAATTAAATGCGCTGAAAACAGGGCTTATAGTTTGTGCTACTGGCCCAGTAGTAAAACATAAAGAACAATCTGAAAGGGGCACAGCCATATAATCGCTGTGCCCCTTTCAGATTGTTCTTTTATTACTGCATATAACTGATTTGGAAAATTGGAATGTGTACTAGATTATAACAAATGCAATTATTAGTGAATGGTGGGATTAAATGAATGCCAAAAGATTAGGTAGAAAAATCAGAGAAAAACGTAAACAGTGTGGATTGACAAGCCAGCAATTGGCTGATTTATGTCATGTAAATGACAGCTATATCCGGCAATTGGAAAGCGGTAAAAAGGTTCCCAGTATGCCATTGTTATTGAACCTGTGTGATGAGCTGGAAACGTCCCCCAATTACCTCTTGGAATATGCGGATGATGGCGATGATAAGCAACTATTAAATTGCCTGTATAAGCTTAGTCCAGAACAAAAAAACGCAATGATATGTATGCTGGACGCTTATATAACTTTTGAAGAAAAGAAAAAGGGTGAGGAGGTACAGGCAGTGGTTGTCTGGACAAAATGATGTAATACAAAAATGAACGGGTTTCTTTAAAAGAATTAGATTTTTGTAAGGTTTGAATAGGGAATTAATGAAATCAACAACGAAAGTTGGGATTTTGGGATTGCCATCATGGACAGGAGGCTATATAATATATTCAATATAAGCGTTTATGTTTTCACTGGAAGGGAGAGGCGAGTGTCAATCTGCTCGATATAAGATATGTTATTATCAAATTACTCGATGAACGATGAACTGCTCTGGATGCAAGAATTAGCAGATTTAAATAAAATAGACAGTGAGACATATCAGATGATTTTAATTCGTGAGAAAGTCAACTCTGATGAATTTTACAGAATTGTGTTTACTGTCTTAGAGCATGGTTTTTGTAATCTATTTATAGAATTAATCAAACAACATCAGAATTTGATTGACAATGACAAATATCAGGAAATAGTTGATAAAGCTTACATAATAGAAGGCAATGAAACTCCTTGTGAAGTTATTTACGCGATTCTTAAAAAAATTGGTAGAAATAAATAAACAAATGTGCTTTTAGGTAGTGTAAATTAGTTTGTGTCTTTGGTAAAAAATGGCTCCTTTGGGGTAAGAATTAAGATATGACAATTCTTATCAAAAAGGAGTATTTTTTATGCCAGTAGCAAAGGAACAAATACGACAGATTATTTCAGAAAATAACATTAACAGCGTTGCAGATGTATACGCACTCCTGAAAGACAGTTTTAAGGATATCCTTCAGGAACTTATGGAAGCTGAGCTGGATGCCACACTTGGATATGAGAAAAATCAAAAAGGGGATCTGCCTACTGACAACAAGAGAAATGGACATTCTCCAAAGACTCTTAAAAGTCAGTATGGAGAATTCCAGGTGGATATTCCCAGGGACCGTAAAGGGGAATTTGAGCCAAAACTCATCCCTAAATATCAACGTGACATTTCTGGCATAGAAGAAAAAGTCATTTCTCTTTATGGCCGCGGTATGAGCACAAGGGATATCCATGACCAGCTCCAGGACCTCTATGGTATTGAAATATCCGCCGAGATGGTCAGCAAAATTACAGATAAAATACTTCCCGAAGTCAAGGAATGGCAGTCACGTCCGCTGAACCCCATATATCCGTTTGTCTTCATGGACTGCATCCATTACAAAGTACGGGAGGACGGCAGAATCTTGAGCCGGGCTGCATATATAGTGCTTGGCGTGACGGTGGAGGGATATAAAGATATCCTGAGCATTACCGTTGGGGCAAATGAAACCAGTAAGTTTTGGCTTGGTATGCTGAATGACTTGAAAAACCGGGGTGTGAGGGATGTACTGTTTTTCTGTGTGGATGGGCTCCCAGGCTTTAAAGAAGCGATCCAGGCGGTCTACCCACAGGCCGAGATACAGAGGTGTGTGATCCACATGCTGCGCAATTCTTTCAAATATGTGAACTACAATGATCTGAAAAAGTTTTCTTCTGATTTTAAAGCAGTGTATAATGCCCCAAATGAAACGTCCGCACTGTCTGAATTGGAAACCATAAAGGAGAAATGGGGAAAGAAGTACCCTTATGCGATCAGTAACTGGGAAAACAACTGGGAAGATGTCAGCTCTTTCTTCCAGTTTTCCGGAGACATCCGGCGTATCATGTATACGACTTATACCGACAAAAAAACTATACCGACATTTCTTGGGATACCCGCAGATAAAGGGGATTCTCCCGAAAAATGTCGGTATAGTTTTACAGCCGATATAAAGCTTCGGATATCTTCTTATCTTTCCA